>JAESGB010000072.1_pt1 | contig 94133 bp, 78 predicted proteins | sample 9266211 | NCBI WGS metagenome assembly JAESGB01 (sample SAMN14514844, study PRJNA621659) | algae metagenome | isolation source: Goleter apudmare HA4340-LM2 and co-occurring heterotrophs from cave wall... | place: USA: Maniniholo cave, Kauai, Hawaii | collected 2009-07-28 | reverse complement strand
AATCAATAACTTCGCTGGATCTTAAGTATTCTTCCATGCCAACTGCTACAAATATTGCAATTAAATTCTAAGCAACTAACCGATAACCTCAAACTACTGCCATTACCCACAAATGAAGCCAGCTAACTATTTATTATACGGAAACTTTCTGTATAATCTTTTTCTGAACCCTAATATATCAAGCATTACAACTAACTTCTGTCTGAATATACGGAAGACTTATTTTTTACATCCCCTATCTGAGTATTACACAGAATTTTTCCGTATAACCACCCTTTACGGGAGGATTATATGGAATTTTTCCGTGTATCCCTTGGTGTTATATAGAAATTGTCACCCAATCCACGACAGATCTCTCGCTAATCAGAACTTGCTTGATTGCCAGTCCCAAATCTGATTCATCTTCCACCAGTAAAATTCGCATCACTCCAGGGAAATCAACCATGAAGCTCTGATCTTACAAAAACTTTTGCCATTTCACCTGGATTTCATCTGACCTTTGGCAAACTATGGAGAACTTTTGTTTAACGTGTCTGTTGAGCGGCGACCAACCAACTTGAACACTAGACGAAAGACTTTGCACGTCCGCTCAAATCGGGTTGTTGTGCCTCTGGCTACAGTTTATCAATGAGCTTGTCGTAATCCGCGTGAGTTCCAATCCAAAACCAAGAGATACCGCTTTCTACTTCGACACCTAAAGCGCGATAATCTAATCCTGCTCGAACTGACCAGTACTTTTTACCGATCTTCTTGAAGTGCAATGATGGATGAGACGGATCATCTCTCAAAAGTTCATAGCACTGGTCTGCTGTCTCCTGCACGTTCTTGGGCAAATCGTCATAACACTTCCAAAATCTCCTGGTTGTGTAGTGCATCAGATTTCTCGACAATGACCCGCTTTGAACTCAGCGATCGCTTCTTCAGCCAAAGCCTCTAGTTTGCCATCTGCGATGTCCTGTTCTAGTTGCTCATCCCAACGCTGGTAATCTATGTCAAAGAACCACTGTCTGAGTCGCTGAAACTCGTCTGATGGAAGTGTAAGAATAGCGGCTTCGATTTGCTCAAGAGTTGACATAACAGGCTATAGTTTTTTGATTTTCCTCACATTATAGCTTTGCCATAAGATCGATTCTCCACTGATTTCAGGTGTTCTGATGTCCACTCCACCCACTGTGTATAAGTTTGAATTTCTGCTGGCGTATCCAAAACTTCAAATCGAGACTTCGGATCTGTCAGCAAATCTAAAACTAATTCTTCATATTCCTCCCGTGTAATTTCAAAAGGGTTCCAAGAACACGAGTCGGAACCTTTTCGGGTAAACGAAACTTACGCAGTAAGTTGGAACCCCACGGATTTATCCGAGGGGTAGTTCAGAAAGTTGAGCGGAATTGAGATTGCACTGTAAGCATCATCAATTAAGGTTTGCTGCTGATAAAGCCCCAAAATTAGTAGTCTTCCAGAAGGACGCAGTAGCAACTTCATCTTCTCTAAAGCTGCTTCTATATCCATATGATGTAACACAGCGATATGATGTAACACAGCGATCGACACAATCACATCGTAGTCTGCTTCTAGGAAGTCGGCTGTCAGAAAGTCAGCCCTTAGGTAAGAAATATTGGGAACAGCATTGAAAATTGATGCCTCTGCTAAGACTGCACTATCAATATCCAGCGCATCCACTACCGCGGATCGCTCTGCCATTTTCCATGCAAAAAGACCTAACCCACAACCTACATCCAGCTTACGACCAACCTTCTTAGGAACTCGGCGCAGTAGATAGCTATGGTAATGAGCATTATGGTTCCACATTGCCTATCAACAATAGAGTCTAACGTTCCCAATCACCCGCCGCCAGAAAACTCTTGTACTAGTCACCAATTTTATACGGTCGGCGTGCAACGGGATTGTTAGGCGGCGGCAAGAGATTTAGTCAATTTTTCTGAGCAACGTGAAAAGCAGAAAGGTTTGAGAGTTGAAGACGACCTGCAAAGTTTTCATCTATTTTATGTCGCAATCCTTCAAACAAAGCATTCCTAATTTTTGCGTCTAGCTCCAAGTATTGTGAAAAAGTACTCAGTAGTGTCAAATACTCATCCACGTTGTACGTGACTTCCCAATCGGTCTCTTCAAACACTACATCCTTAAATTGACCTGAACTGATGACAATTCGTTCAAGCTCTCTCAATTCTGCTTCATGGTTTTCCTTTCCTTTGTAATGAGACAGAGATGGAGCATGAACTTGATAAACCTCCTGTAACACTTGATAGACTTCGTATGAAGGAATGGCTGGCACATTCGCTAATAAAATGAGCGCACCATCGTCCTGCAAAGCATTGGCTACCTTCGGATAGGCAACTTCTGGTGGTATCCAATGAATCGAAGTCGCTGCTAAAACAGCATTAAACCGCTGCGCCTCTAGATTCCACTCCTCAAACGAAGTGGTTTGGATCTTGACTTTGGAGTACTTGGCACAATTTCTTCGAGCGATCGCGCAAAAGTCTGGGTTTGGCTCAAGGCAAAGCATTGAAAAACCTAGTTCGGCAAACGTAACTGTTGCAGTTCCAGGACCACAGCCTATTTCAAGGATAGTCGCGTCGTCATCAAGTTGAGTTAACTCGATCACTCGCTCGATCAACGCTTTTGGATAGTGAGGTCGTGCCTTGTTGTAAGCCTCTGCGGCAGGAGAATACCAGGTCTTTTTCTGTTCTAAGTCTTTGTTTGCGTACTGTTTAGTCGTTTGTGCAGGATCTCCCATCGCTTAGTCCCGTAAGTGTATTTGTCTATTTTGAAACTGCATCCCCGGCACAAATCTCAGCCGCCTAACTATTTATTATACGGAAACTTTCTGTATAATCTTTTTCTGAACCCTAATATATCAAGCTTTACAACTAACTTCTGTCTGAATATACAGAAAACTTCTTTTTTACATCCCTATCTGAGTATTACACAGAATTTTTCCGTATAACCACCCTTTACGGGAGGATTATATGGAATTTTTCCGTGTATCCCTTGGTGTTATATAGAAATTGTCACCCAATCCACGACATATCTCTCGCTAATTAGGACTTGCTTGATTGCCAGTCCCAAATCCGCTTCATCTTCCACCAGTAAAATTCGCATCGCTCCAGGGAAATCAACCACGAAGCTCTGATCTTACAAAAACATCTGCGATTTCACCTGGATTTCATCTGACCTTTGGCAAACTATGGAGAACTTTTGTTTAATTCAGTATCCATTGTGAGGAGTGATTATGAAACCTTTTATGCTAATGAGTTCCATTCTGGCAGCCAGTTTAATTATCTCTGCGCCCACTGTTGTATTTGCTCACGTTGGGCATGGTGATGAATTTCAGGCAAAGGGCGGCATTAATCGCGTGAAAGTCAATCCCCAAACCGATCAACTGTTAGGTATTGTGGTCACACCGATCGCTTCCTCTGCCAAATCTGGATCTGCTGTGATGATTCCGGTGACGGCATTGGTTGATGCCAACGGTAAACAGATAGTCTTTGTGCAGTATAAAAATTTTTATGAGCCAGTAGAAGTCACTACCGGTGCGACTAAAGGCGAACTAATCGCAGTGACCAAAGGATTGTTAGTTGGCGAAAAACTGATTACCCAAGGTAGTTTGTCGCTCTATGCTGAATCGCGTAAAACCCAAACCGCCGATGCAACCCCCAATCCAGCCGCGAGTGCCACTCCTAAAACTGATGCAGTCCATGCTCAGAAAGATGCTAAAGGAATACCTCATAGCCACGATACTGCCGGTAATCTCGTCTCACAGGCTGGTGAAACAACTCAGCAATCGGGCGGATTTCCGATGGGTATTGTAGCAGGAGTCGGTGGTGGAGTGGTGCTTGTGGGCGGAGCGATCGCCTTGATAGCTGGCAATGGCAAGAAGAAAGGAGACTTTTAATGAACTCCATTCTCAATCAAATTCTCAAAAACTCAATTGCCCAGCGTTGGTTCATAGTTATCTGTGCGATTTTAGTGACGGTGTGGGGAGTGTTTACTGTCACTCAGATGCCACTGGATGTGTTTCCTGAATTTGCGCCTCCCCAGGTGGATATTCACACCGAAGCGACTGGATTAGCTCCAGAGGAAGTGGAATCACAAATTACCGTGCCGATTGAAAGCGCGGTGAATGGTTTGCCAGGGGTGACTACGGTGCGTTCTTCCTCCAAAGTCGGGCTATCGATGGTGCAGGTGGTGTTTGACCAAGATGCCGACATTTATAAAGCCCGGCAATCAGTGACAGAACGACTCCAGCAGGTGACAAATCAGTTACCTGAAGGGGTGCATCCGCCAGAAATTTCACCGTTAGCATCGCCCTTGGGTACGATTTTACAGTATGCCTTTACTATAAATGGGCAGGGGAAAACCTCGCTGATGGATTTGCGCCGTCTGGTGGATAGCACCCTGAGCAACCAAATTTTGTCTGTGCCGGGAGTCACCCAAGTCACCGTTTACGGTGGGGATGAACGACAGGAACAGGTGCTAATTGATCCAGAAAAATTGCGATCGCTCAGTGTTTCCCTGACCGAAGTTACCAATGCTGCCAGAGGTGCAAATTCTAACGCCCCAGGAGGATTCTTGATTGGTGGTGGTCAAGAACTGTTGGTACGCGGTATTGGCCAGGTAAAATCAATTGCAGACTTGCAACAATCTGTGGTGAAGGTGCAAGATGGGAAACCGATTTTGCTCAAAGATGTGGCGGAAGTCAAAACGGGTGCAGCACTGAAGCGGGGTGATGCTAGTTTTAATGGGCAGCCGGCTGTGGTGATGATGATTAACAAACAGCCTGATGTCGATACCCCCACCGTAACAAAAGCAGTAGAAGCGGTGCTGCAATCTTTGCAAGCGACATTTCCCCCTGATGTGCAGGTGGCGCGGACATTCCGGCAGTCTAACTTTATTGATACTGCCATTGCCAATGTCAGCAGTTCCCTGATTCAAGGCATCATCATCGTGTCGGTGATTATGCTGTTGTTTCTGATGAATTGGCGTACTGCCGTAATTACTCTGAGTGCGATTCCTCTGTCACTGTTGATTGGCTTAATGTTCATGAAAGCTTTTGGCTTGGGCATTAACACTATGACCTTGGGCGGTTTAGTCGTAGCCATTGGCTCAGTTGTGGATGACTCAATCGTGGACATGGAGAACTGCTATCGGGGACTGCGAACTAATCAGGCGCAGGGCAACCCGAAGCATCCCTTTCAGGTGGTGTATGAAACCTCTGTGCAAGTGCGGTTAGCTGTGATTTTTTCCACAGTGATTATCGTAGTCGTGTTTGCACCAATTTTTAGTTTGACAGGTGTTGAAGGCAACATTTTTGCTCCAATGGGTTGGGCATATTTGCTCTCGATCTGCGCGTCTACTCTGGTTGCCATGACCCTTTCGCCTGCCCTGTGTGCAATTCTGCTGGCAAACCAAACCCTACCGCAAGAAGGTACATTCATTTCCCGTTGGGCAGAACGATTATATTGTCCGTTGTTAAATCTGTCGCTGCGATCGCCCCAAATCATTCTGGGTGTAGCACTTGCAGCCTTGGTTGCTGCTTTTGCGATCGTTCCCTCCCTGGGACGGGTGTTTCTCCCCGAATTTCAGGAGAAATCATTGGTCAATTCAATGGTTTTATTTCCAGGGGTTTCCCTCGATATGACCAATCGGGCAGGGATAGCACTGTCCAGTGCGCTTAAAGATAATCCTTTATATGAGTGGGTGCAGATACGGGCAGGACGCACTCCAGGGGATGCAGATGGGGCGGGAGTGAGTATGGCTCATGTGGATGTAGAACTGAGCGATCGCGCCCTCCAAGACCGCGAAGCCAGCATTAAACAATTGCGGCAAGAGTTCAATAAACTGCCTGGTGTGGCATCTAACATTGGTGGATTTATTTCTCACCGCATGGATGAAGTGCTGTCGGGGGTCAGAAGTGCGATCGCTGTCAAAATCTTTGGCCCTGATTTAATCGAACTGCGAAAGATTGGCGAACAAGTGCGAGATGTGATTGGGCCCATCGCTGGCGTTGTAGACTTGCAGCTTGAACCCCAACTACCCATTCGTCAGGTACAAATTCAATACAATCGGGCTGCTGCCGCTACCTATGGATTGAATATGGAGCAATTATCCAACGTGGTGGAAACTGCCCTGAATGGTCGTGTAGTGTCGCAAGTGGCAGAAAATCAGCAGCTGATTGATATTTCTATCTCCTTGAAGGAGAAAGCCCGCAATAGTTTAGATGCCATTCGCGCTATTCCTCTGATTACCCCAACTGGGCAAACCATCCAACTGGGTGCTGTAGCCAAAGTAGACTACGGCATGGGAGCGAATGTTGTGAATCGGGAAGATGTATCACGGCTGATTGTTGTTTCGGCAAACGTCGCCGAGCGCGATTTGGGAAGTGTTGTTAGTGATATTCAATCCCAAATTAAACAGAAAATCAAACTCCCTAATGGCTACTTCATCCAGTACGGCGGACAGTTTGAATCAGAGCAACGTGCTACTAATAATCTACTGGTATTTAGTATCTTGGCAGCGATCGTGATTGCGGTATTGATGTTCTTCTGTGTTAAATCGCTTTCCGCCACGATCGCCATCATGCTCAATCTGCCTTTGGCTTTGGTGGGTGGTATTGTTTCCATTGCTTTAAGTGGCGGTGTGATTTCGATCGCTTCTCTGATTGGATTCATTACCCTATTTGGCGTTGCTGTCCGCAATGGCTTGTTGTTGGTAGACAACTATAACAATAAGTTTGCTCAGGGAATGCTACTCAAAGATGTGATTATCAACGGTTCTCTGGAACGAGTTAATGCCATTCTGATGACTGCACTCACTTCTGCACTAGGGATGCTACCTTTGGCGATCGCTAGTGGGGCTGGAAATGAAATTCTGCAACCCTTGGCAATTGTAGTTTTGGGCGGTTTATTTACTTCTACAGCTTTGACTTTGTTGGTTATTCCTGCTCTCTACGCCAAATTTGGCAAACAATTAATGCCTCAACAGAAACCCGTTTTGGTTAACCAATCCTGGTCAAACTAATAACGATGTTGTGATTGGTACTTTCAGAATCACCTTCACTTTCTCAGGTTGACAATCCTACGGCTCAAGCCGTGGGATTTTTGCTACTCTGCGGGAAATGCTACGCTCCATTGAGATAACAACGTGAGCATAGCAAGATGTGGAAGAATTATATGCCCCTATAGGGGATATACTTGAAAGTACCTTACAAAACAAATTTAAAACATATCCCCCTATGAAATAGGGATAAATTAGCTTTAAGAAACACTGACGGAGTATGATTACGAGGCTTCATTTATTTGACAGTTTGAAAAACCCTGTATTTGCGCGGCTTTATGCTGCTCAAACTACTAATTTATTAGGAGATGCGCTAACTTGGGTAGGTTTGGCTCTGCTGGCTTTTGAGTTAGCTGGAGATAATAGCGCGGTTGTACTTGCCTTGGCATTGACGTTGCGGATTACTGCTTTTGTCTTGCTTTCACCCTTGGCTGGGGCTTTAGCTGACAGGGTTGACCGCAAATCGATACTGGTGGGAACGCATTGTGTACGGTTGGTAATTGTTAGTCTGTTGCCTTTTGTAACACAAGTTTGGCAAGTGTATGTCTTAATATTTGCTCTTAATGTCTTTAATGCTTTTTTCACACCGACTTACCAAGCTACAATTCCTCTAGTGACTAGAGAGAATGATTATGCAGGTGCGATCGCTCTTTCTAGTGCCACCTACCAATTACTTGGTGTACTCGGCCCTGGTATCGCTGGCAGCGTCACCGCTTTCATTGGTGCAAGACAGGTTTTCTTTTTGGATGCCGTAACTTTCTTTGTGGCAGCAGTATTAATTTTTACTCTTCCTGGACAGTTAAGAGTAGAGTCGAATCAACAGCCATCAAGTACGAGTGGTAGAACTTGGCGAGACATTAAAGATGGTACAACCCGCCTGCTTAGTGATGCACCCATTCGATACGCACTCTTTATGCAGTTGGTTGCATCCATTGCCGGAGCGCAGATTTTGGTCAATACAGTTGGCTATGTCCAAGGGACGCTAAAACTAGGAAATGTGCAGTACGGCTGGGTAATGGCTGCTTTTGGTATTGGCGCAACCCTTTCAGCAGTAGCTTTTGGTGCAATCAGTCAACGCTTTACCAGAACAACCTTTGTATTGTTCGGTGCGGTTTTGATAACTTTGTCCCTACTGCCTGGAAATTATGCTTCTTTAAGTGTATTGATGATTTTGTGGCTATTGGCTGGTTTTGGACAAAATTGTGTGAATTTACCCACCCAAACATTAATTGCCGATCGCATTCCCCGTGATGCCCAAGGACGGGTTTACGGCACACACTTTGCTTGGAGTCATCTATGGTGGGCAATTTCCTATCCCTTAGCTGGGTGGCTAGGAAGCCAATTTCCTGAAAGGGAATTTCTGTATGCCAGTGTCTTTGGTTTTGCACTGCTGGCTGTGGTACAACTTACCCTAAGACCGCCAGTGGATGAAAATGAACACATCCATGAAAACATTTGGCACGAACACTTACATATCCACGATGAACATCATCAGCATGATCATCACCAGGGAATACTAGAATCCGAACCACATACCCATCGTCATCAACACAGATTAACGTGAGTTCGACGGGTTGAAAAAAGCCCAAAAAAAAGCTGAGACTGGAATTAGAACAAAAAATTAAAATCATAGATGAAGATTTTGCTAAAGAAACAAAAAATACTAATTTAAGAGAATTTAAAACCTATAATAAAATCTGAAAAAAGCTGCTCGCTTTCTAGAAGCACATTTCTAGCAAGGCGGAAAGTCGTCTAGAGAAACTAAATAAGGATGCAAGTTTTTATACTTCATTCTTGATACTTTGCACCTGATCCTATAGATGACCGTTCATCAAACCTAAAAGATGTGAGGTAAGCATTTCTATTGACGTAGCACCTCGGAAAGTTAGTAACAATCACTAGTTAAATTACTAAATTTGGTACTAATTTCGTCTAGGCATAATGGCGGTTTAGAACAACTTATGAAACTGCGGTTATTTAAACAAGAATGGAGAGAGGTGAGCAGAGCATTTACTATAGCTGTGTTAACAGCATTGTGTGCAGTTACAATCCTTTCTTGTAGTAGAAATAGTGAAGTATTGGTGACAGAAATTGGGGTCAGCCCTCCTCGTCGGCGATCAGGGAGAACATCCCAAGCTAATGAATTTTATATTCAGGGACAAAATCAGCACCTGAAAGGTAACTTACAAGGTGCGATCGCCTCCTACGATAAAGCAATTAGTCTGGATTCCCAATATGGGGCGGCTTACAAAAGCCGGGGATTAGCTTACTTTGATTTAGGCAGAAAACAAGAAGCGATCGCTGATTATAACCAAGCTCTTCGCATCAATGCCAACGATGCCGAAGCCTATAATAGCCGAGGAAGTGCCCGCGCCTCCCAAGGCGACAATAGAGGGGCTATAGAAGATTACAACGAAGCCATTCGATTAGCGCCCAATTATGCCGAAGCATATAACAACCGAGGAAACGCCCGTTCCACCCAAGGTGATAAAAACGGGGCGTTAGATGATCTTGGTCAAGCGATTCGCCTCAATCCTAGATATGCGATCGCTTACAATAATCGGGGGAATGTCCGCGCCTCTCAAAAAGACAATAAAGGAGCGATCACAGATTACAATCAAGCGATTCGCCTCAACCCTAACTTCGGCCCCGCCTACAACAACCGAGGAAACGCCCGCGCCGCAGAGGGAGACAAGCCAGGAGCACTCAAGGACTTACAGCGAGCCGCAGATATCTTTCAAAACCAAAATAACAAAGACCTGTACCAGCAAGTGATGAACAATATTAAAGAGCTGGGACAGGTAAGGTAGGGAAAGGCTTCAAGGGTCAACAGAGACGCGATTATACTCTTACGAGAAGCCGCAAGTCCTATCCCTATTCACTTTGCTTAAAGAACAGATGCACTGCTCTGATCTTCTTCAATTGTGGGGGTGCGGAGATTTTCCACCATTAACTGGATTTCATCTGGGGGTGGTGGGGTTAAGCGAGAAACCACCAAAGTCACCACCAAGTTGATTATCATACCCAAGGTGCCAATTCCTTCTGGAGAAACTCCAAAAAACCAGGGCTGCATACCTGCGAACTTGACACCAATAATGTAGATGATGGTAAAAATTAAACCCGTCAACATCCCTGCGATCGCACCTTGAGCATTAGTACGCTTGTCAAAAATCCCCAGGACAATCACCGGAAAGAAGCTAGCAGCAGCTAAACCGAAGGCAAAAGCTACCACCTGGCCCACAAATCCCGGTGGATTTACGCCAAAGTATCCCGCTAGAACTAGGGAAACTCCGATCATGATCCTGCCTACAAACACCCGCTTTTTTTCTGAAGCACTGGAATCTAGTATGCGGTAGTAGACATCATGGGCGATGGAACTAGAAATTACCAGCAATAAACCCGATGCGGTAGACAAGGCTGCTGCTAACCCGCCAGCTGCTACCAAGCCAATCACCCAAGGAGCGAGTTTAGCTACTTCTGGGGTGGAAAGTACGATAATGTCTGGGTCAATCTTAATTTCGTTAGTATCTTGATCTGGAGTTAACTGGAGACGCCCATCTTGATTTTTGTCTTCAAAGGTCAGCAGTTTGGTTTTTTCCCACTTGGTCGCCCAATCTAATTGCTGTACTTCCGTGATGGTGTGATTGTGCAGAGAATCAATCAGGTTGTAGCGAGCAAACATGGAAAGGGCGGGAGCTGTGGTGTAAAGAATGGCAATAAACAATAGTGCCCAACCGGCAGAAAAGCGAGCTGCACGTACATTAGGAACTGTGTAAAACCGGACAATGATATGAGGTAAGCCAGCAGTACCTACCATCAAAGCCACAGTCGTAAACAACACATCCAGCATCGACTTGTTGGCAAACGGCTGAGTATACTCTTTAAACCCCAGGTCAAGCTGGATTTGATTGAGTTTGTCAGCAACATCGCTAAAGGTAAATGCTAGCTGAGGAACGGGATTACCTGTGAGTAACCAAGCGATCGCAATCGCTGGAATCAAGTAAGCAACAATCAACACGGCGTACTGCGCTACTTGCGTCCAGGTGATGCCTTTCATACCCCCCAACACGGCAAAAAAACCAACAATCACCATACCGATGATCACACCTGTGTTGATGTCTACTTGCAGGAAGCGGCTAAAGACAATACCAACACCCCGCATTTGTCCAGCAACATAGGTGAGAGAGACAAAAATAGCTGCAATTACGGCTACCAGACGGGCAATATTAGAGTTATAGCGATCGCCAACGAAATCTGGCACAGTATACTTACCAAATTTGCGTAGGTAAGGAGCGAGTAGTAATGCTAACAAAACATAGCCACCAGTCCACCCCATCAAATAAATAGAACCGTCGTAGCCTAAAAAAGAAATCAACCCCGCCATAGAAATGAAGGAGGCGGCTGACATCCAATCAGCTGCGGTAGCAGCGCCATTCGCAATTGAAGGTATCCCCTGACCAGCTATAAAAAAGTCTTTAGTATTTTCAACTCGTGATTGCCAACCAATGTAAATGTAGACGAGAAAAGAAAGTCCAACTAGTAAAATAGTCCAAATTTCAACTGACACAGTTTTGCCTCACTTCTTGGTATTGTATTTGCGGTCTAACTTGTCCATCTGGAAGGCATAAATGAAAATTAACGCCACAAATACCAGAATTGAGCCTTGTTGCGCCATCCAAAAACCAAAGGGTATGCCAAAAAAGCGGATTGTATTCAATGGTTGAACCAACAATATACTAAAGACAATCGAAACCAGTGCCCAAACAATTAAAAGATTACGAATTAACGCGGTATTAGCACGCCAGTAAGAACGGCGCTGTTTTTCATTCATGTTTATTATGCATAAGTGTCTCAAAAATAATATCAATAAACCGAGTTTCTACTGTCTAATTTCTGTACTATTTTTTTAATTTTTTAATAAATCCTGGGTAACAAAAAGTAATAAATACAACCTAGTATTTATGAGTTCAAAAAAAATAGGCTTAAAAATAAACTATTGAAGCCACCCAGTACAAGTATAGATAAATATTTTTTGGTATCTTTTTTGTCAAAAAATGATAGAATCTTTTACACAACATCATAAGCATACTTTTATTAACAAAAACGATGCTTGTTGTGAAAGCGACAGATACTTGACCGATCAAAGAAGCGGAGTATCTGCAAACTCAGCGCAATTTATGTATTAATGTTTACTTAAAAATTTATAGATACTATCTTAAGGCTGTTTTTATAAAAATTCTCTAATTTATACTGGCATCAGTGCAAAATCTTTAAACCCTATCTACGTAACTAGAGAGTAAGTATTATTTACACTTTTCCCCAATCTCTATTACCTTCTGGCTAAAAAATTATTCAGGAGTGAGCTATGCCAGTCAATTATCAAAATGAAACTTTTTACTCTATAGAAGAATTATCCCAACCAACTAATATTCCTCTAGAAGAATTAAAGCAATTTGCTGTTACTGCTAAAAAAATAAGTATTTCTCCAAGAGAAATACAAGATGCTATTCATATTAACAAACTTGAACTAAACAAATTCTTTGAAAGCTTTTTATCATTCAAAGGTATTCCCAGCGATCGCCAGCATAAAATTCCTGATTATTTGCATAATTGTACATCTGCTTGGGCAATTACCTTAGTAGAAATGTATAGTAAAAAAATAAACTTCCCGGCGGCTGTGTCACCAGAACAAGGTGAATTTCTCAAAAGTATAATTAGCAATATTAATCCAGATAATATTGTAGAAATCGGCTGTTTTACTGGAATTTCTACAATTTGGATGGCTGCTGGCTTAGAGCAGATAGGAAGTAAAGCTACTATTCATGCTGTGGATTTATTTAATGAGATTTTGCCGTGGCTACCTCATCGCTATGGATATTTGAGTGACCCTCTAGAATATGCTCGGAATTCCGCATTATCTGCGGGTTTAGGACATAAGATCAAGTTTCATAAAATGAATTCTCTGGAAATGTCCAAGAGATTCAATGAACTTATTAATCAACCGATTGATTTTCTATTTATTGACGGAGACCATACTAAAGAAGGTTGTATGAGTGATTTTGTGAATTTTTACCCTTATGTATCGACAGGAGGGTATATCATGCTGCACGATATCTATCCTGAACATTGTGGTTGGGATGGCCCAAGATACGTAATCGATGAGTGGCTAATTCATAACCATAATTTAAGTTTGGTAGAAATTAAGACAAGCCCTAATAATTTTGGTATGGCTCTAATGCGTAAAATAGGGTAATAACAATTCAAAATTATAGATTAAGAAATGGTGGAATGCGCTGTATTGGTTAGTCCTTTACTTAGCAAAAACCAAACATTGCTGGATAAAGCGTTGGGGAATCTCTACACTAGCTCCCCAATGCAAATGAACATAAGAAGCATGAATATTTTCCGGCATATTCCATCCTTCAAGTCCCATATTTTCCTCACAATCGTAGCGATAAGTTTCAAATAGGGGCTGATGAGGAGTTGCTACTAAACTAGAACGATGAAACTCATGCCCATAAATATTTGTACCTGCTGGTACTAATAGACTATCTCTTAAAGCTACTGCACGACGATAACCCAAGGTTAAGCGTCCTCCCATCGCCACCGATGTGGGTAACACTCCTACCATCGACCAAGATTTTTCTGCAAAATCAATAATTTGCTCACACAAATACATCAATCCTCCACACTCAGCAATTGTGGGCATTCCCGCCAAAATTGCTGTTTTCACTGCATCACGAGTGCTGGTATTTGCCGCTAGTTGCTGGGCAAACACTTCGGGAAAACCACCACCAAAATAGATTCCGGCTACATCTTCTGGTAGTCCAGCATCTGCTAATGGACTCCAGAAAACTAGTTCTGCACCCAACTTTTGCAGTAAATCTAAATTGTCCTGGTAGTAGAAATTAAAAGCGCGATCGCGGGCGACGGCAATTTTGAGGGTAGGGGGCGGGGGGTAGGGGGCGGGGGGTAGGGCGCTGGTGGGAGAAGCTAATAGGGTTAACAAACGTTGCCAATCAAAGCAGGTGTCGCCTAAATCGGCGAGGCGATCAATTAAAGCCTTGAGTTCAGGGAGTTCTGCTGTGGGGACTAAACCGAGATGGCGATCAGGAATTGTGATGTGATCCTGACGCCGTAACACGCCGAGAATCGGCAGTTGTAATGGTTGTAGAGAATCTTTGAGTAGGGATAAATGGCGATCGCTGCCCACGCGATTTAAAATTAACCCTGCGATTTTAATTCTGGAATCAAAGGAGCAATAACCATGAGCGATCGCCGCCACAGAACCAGACAAGCGACTACAATCAATCACCAACAACACAGGTAAATCCAAAAGCCGTGCAATATGGGCTGTACTAGCAAAATCAGTAATTTGTCCTTTACCCGTTACAAATGACGAAATTCCATCAAACAATCCCATCACCCCTTCCACCAAAGCATATTCACTCTCTGAGCAATGGCGAGCAAAGCACTGCTGAACGTAAACTTCTGATGTCAGTACAGGGTCTAAATTGCGACATGGTTGACCTGTGACATATGCGTGAAACATCGGATCAATATAGTCCGGCCCCACCTTGAATGATTGCACCGTATTACCGCGACGACATAAAGATGCTAAAAGGGTGAGCGTGACTGTCGTCTTACCCACCCCGCTACGTTCTCCAGCAATTACTAAAGCCATAAATAGAAGAGATCATCAAGCCAAAGTTGATCGATGCTGCCTTAACCTAAATTTTACGGCAAAGTAAAGGCGATCGCCCCATTACCCCGCATCCTGTAACTACCATACTCCTGATAAACTAGCCACTCTTACCTCACTCAGTACCTATAATGACCAAAAAGCTAGTATTTATAACTATCCACGGCATGGGGGAAACAGAGAAGGAATATTACCAAGGTCTGAAACAATCGCTGGAGAAAAAGCTAGGTGAAAAAATTTGGACTCAAGTCCATTTTGAGCCAATTTACTATCAAGCTGCTCTTCAAAACTACCAACATAGTGTTTGGGAAAAGATGCGACACAGTACTACACTAGCCTGGCAAGATTTGCGAAAATTTATGCTATTCGGTTTTAGTGATGCATCTACTTTAGAACATCGAGCTACGGATGATGGTAGTGTTTATAAAACAATTCAAAAGATAATCGTTTATTCACTACAAGCTGCGAGAAAAAAATTATTAAGTAATCAGACTCCTATTGTCATAGTAGCTCATTCCTTAGGTTGTCAAGTTATCTCTAATTATCTTTGGGATGCCCAAAAAAACCAAGGTATTTGGCAGATAGATTGCTTAGACTATCCTCAGTCTCAACAAGAGCAAGAAGATTTCCTCAAATTGAAATCCTTACAATATTTATTTACTACTGGTTGCAATATTCCTCTATTCATCGCCGGATTTGCAGATATTCAGGCAATTCCCAAACCGAATCCTCATTTTAAATGGCTAAATTACTATGATAAAGATGATGTCTTAGGTTGGCCTTTAAAACCTTTGTCGCCTTCTTATGATTTAGTAGTTGAGCAGGATATAGAAATTGATTCGGGAAATATTTGGCAATCATGGAATCCTCAAAGCCATGATGGCTATTGGACTAATGAAGAATTTATTAATCCTTTGTCTCAAGCTATTCAAGGTTTGATTAATTAGTTATTTAGTGTTTGGTATTAGGTGTTTGTCATTTGTTATTAGAAGTAGTGGCGTGTCAAGGCTAAAATGTTGTAATAAATCTCTTTTTCTCTCTCTGCTTCCTCTGCTCCTCTGCGGTTTATTAATGCACTATTTAAGATTAGACACGCCACTACTGGCGTGTCTAAGCTAATTTTGTGTATTAGCAATCTTTTGTAGTACGGGCATCTTGCCCGTTCTAATTAGCGGGCAAGATGCCCGCACCACAAGAAAATTTTTTGCATCATTTTAGGCTTGTCAGTCCAGTAGGGTGTGTTACAGTGCCAGCCTAACGCACTACCAAATGATGTTGTACATTAGGGAATCGGATGATATTTGTAGTGACAAATTAGTGGATTATCTGTATAATTTTGAGATTAACAGGGTTGCTCTACCAAGTTAAAATCTTACGGAGAGCAAAGTTATGCATTTTCAAATTTGGAATTTCTTCTACAGACCAGAAGTATACTCTGAGTGGAAGGCAAGAATTAATCACGAGCATAGATTTAATTATTTGACATGGCAAAAAATTAGTTATTTTCTAGGAGAGTTAGAAGTTAATTCTGCTTTAAGCAATAAGCTTTTACACTCTCACAGTTTAGAAGATTTTGTTGCTAAAGCCAAAGAAAACAGTCAATATAGTTTTACTCAAGACGAACTAGCTTGGGTTGTAATTACAAGTAATGAAATTTGGAATTTTTTGGAATTAGCAGAAGAAACACGAACTATCAAAGAACAATTACTATTAGCTAGAAATCCTCAAGAGTTCATTAATATTGCCATCGAGAATGGGTATAAATTTTATACAAAAGAGTTGGGATATCTATTGACAGAAATTAAGTCCTCTCCAAGTGTAGGTATAAGTAACAGTTTTGGGGCAGCTTTAACGACGCCGATAATAGGCAAAATTATCACCGGATGCTGGATTGACATTGCTGAAAAATGGGGACTTGTGCCACCATTTTGTCATCGAGATCAACCAAATACTTCTTTATTTTCAAATGAGGACTTACTCAATCCTCAGTATTATCTCCGCAAGTGTTTCTTGCCTAAAGGCTATTTTAACCAACGACTGATGAGTTATTCATAGTAGGTGTCGGTTGGTTTCACTGCGTGAAACCCAACCAAGAAGAAGTACAAAAATTAATAAATAATTAAGTAAGTCGGTGGAAATAAACCCAACTATGTTACGAAACGTAAATAGGCTTGAAACCCTTACCAATGACAAATAACAGCCTTCAGTAGCTATCTTTAATTGCACTGCTCGACTTATACCCAACATAGACCAATACAGTTCGATAAGACGATTTTTACTGCTTCTGTTACCTTACCTTCACAGGGGAACTTTCTTAACTGAACCGTATTGCAATATAGACGAGTTTCGACTTCGCTCAACTTTCGATTCGTTAGTTGGTTGAGCGAAGTCGAAACCAACTCTCACCTAACTATTTAACAGTCATAAAAGTTAAGCATCCTAGTATTTAAATTGAAGCTTAAACACCCGGATGCTTAACAATAAAAATTGCCGCTAAAGCAACAATAATTGGGAACACTATGATTTTCTATTATTGGTGTTCAGGAAGCAGAAACTTTTAAACTGCCAGGTTCTGCAAGATTACCTTGCAACACTACACCTCGTTGATTGGTGTGCAGATGGCGCAGAATCTTGTAAATTGCTTCAATTTGGTCGGCAGCACCTGCTTTTTGAGCAACTTCATCCAGAGAAAGGGCAGCTTTTTCTTTTTGCAGTACTTCTACAACTCGTTTTTGCAAGTCCAGAATCACCGCAGCAGCTTTTTTACCGGCTTCTACCCCTGGTTGGTGGTAAGCGTTGATGTTGACCAAACTAGCATACAAACCCACAGCCCGCTCATACAGAGCTATTAACGCACCAACGGTGCGGGCGTTGACTTGGGGAATAGTGACTGTGATGGAATCGCGCTGATTTTCATAAAGGGCTTGGCGCGTACCTAGAAGAAAACCAGACAGATAGTCACCTGCTGTCACACCTGGATCGATTTCTGGGGATGGGCCTTGACGGTCTTCCAGAACTTCAATCAAGGTAGCAAAGAAGTTCGGTACACCCTCGCGTAACTGCTGCACGTAAGCGTGTTGGTCTGTTGAGCCTTTGTTACCATAAACGGCAATCCCTTGATAAACGGTTTTACCGTCTAAATCCTTTTCCTTACCCAAGGATTCCATCACCAATTGTTGCAAATAGCGGCTAAACAATAGCAAGCTGTCCTTGTAAGGGAGGACAACCATGTCTTTTTCGCCCCGTCCATTACCAGAGAAGTACCAAGCCAAAGCCAGTAGTGCGGCTGGGTTATTTTGCAGATTTGGGACGCGGGTAGCGTCGTCCATTTCTTTGGCACCATCTAGCATGGCACGTACATCAATGCCCTGTAATGCGGCTGGTAATAGCCCCACAGCAGATAATTCTGAGGTGCGTCCTCCCACCCAGTCATACATAGGAAACATCGCTAACCAGCCTTCAGATTTTGCGATTTTATCGAGGTTGCTATCTGTGCTGGTAACTGCTACAGCATATTGGGTAAAATCCAAATTTTGTCCAGCGTAGGCTTTTTTAACTTCAATCATGCCGTTGCGGGGTTCTGGTGTTCCCCCAGATTTAGAAATTACCAATACCAGAGTGCTAGCGAGGCTATTTCGCAGGTGAGCCAAAGTCCGATCAATCCCTGCGGGATCACTATTATCAATAAAGTGAATTTTCAGGGGTGGAAAATCAGGGGCGAGGGCTTCAGCGACGAATTGGGGGCCGAGGGCGGAACCACCAATGCCAATGGAGATGATATCTGTGAAACGGTTTGCCCTGGGAGGATGAATAGCGCCTGTTTGGATTTTTTCGGCAAAGGCTTCGATTTGTTCTAAGGTTTGGACGATTTCTTGTGTGAGTTCTGGAGTGGGGGCTAAATCAGGATTTCGTAGCCAGTAGTGACCGACCATGCGATTTTCATCCGGATTAGCGATCGCTCCCTTCTCCAATTCCGCCATATCCGCAAATGCCTTGTCAAACTTCGGCCGCAACGATTCCACGAAGGCATCATCAAACCGCATCCGACTTACATCTAGATATAGTCCCAATCCCTCGTGGAAATATAACCAATTCTGGTATCGTTGCCAAAGTGCCCTAGCATCCATAGGGAAGTCTCAAATAAAGTGTTTTTCACAAACCAGTTTAATGTAAGGCTATAGCGATCCCTGCTTTGCCTTATACAGTTTTAAGTGTTGGGTTAACTCTCGCCCCTAAACATCTGGCATAGGTATGACGCGTAAAAATTTGATAATTTCACCCCTAATTTCTATGCCAATCTGATAATCGTCTAGGGTGAAGCGGTGAAAAATCCCCTCACTATCAAGCTGCCGCAGTTCTGGGAGACTCCGCATCTGCCACTTTTCGGCGAACTCGGTAAAGACAAAATCATACACCCGCTCATAGGCAGATGGTTCTAAATTTTTCAGGTCTACTAAAAAAGACCTGGCATAGCGCATTTCTAGACTCACTGGGCTTCACCTCATACTGGGCATGATGGGGCATTTGTCAAGGGTTAAGATGCCAAATTTTGAATTTTGCGTACTCCTGCGGAGAAGCAACCTACGCGTAGCGTGTCGTAAAGCCTGCGGCATAGCTACGCTTAGGGCGCAGCCTCTCGTAGAGAAGACAAAAGTTCTGTAGGCGGGTTTCCCAACCTAGGAAACTTTTAAAGAGGAATTTTGAATTGAATCATGCCCTATGCCCTCAAAAAAACATTAACAATCGTGTTGCTTCTTCTTGGGTTAAGATGTCCCACGGCTGCTGCGATCGCTTGACTTGCTCTATGGCTTTGAGCATATAAAAGTCACAATATAGAGTGTAGACAGTGCCCCAAGTGCTTTGTAAATCCTCATCGGCTAGTTGCTCGATCAGGTGATGGATTCGCATTCGCAATAAATTCATAAGTCAATTTTTACCCTCAACCCCAAAATAGTATGCCCACAAAATCATCCCGAACTATACTCACGATATATTGCTTTGCATGGGGCATAGGGGAGCCACTGCGTTGGGGAGACAGCGCCGTGGGCGGGTTTCCCGACTTGTGGCGACTGTCGTCGGCTGGGCCGACTTGTAGCAAGTGGCGTCATAGGGCAAGATAAGGGAGATTCATAACTATTGACTATTGCCTGTTCCCTAATCACAAATAACAAACAACAAATGACAAACACCTAAAATGTCCGAATATCTAATTTTCTTAGCAATTTCTACAGCAACTTTTGCCTTGTTCAGTTTGGGACTGAACTTACAGTGGGGCTTTACGGGGTTAATTAATTTTGGTCATATTGCTTTTATGACCTTGGGAGCTTACACCACAGTGTTGTTAAGCTTACAAGGTGTCCCGATACTGCTGGCAGCTGTTTTTGGGGCAATTGTCGCCGCTTTGTTGGGCTTGGTGATTGGTTTTGCAACTCTGCGGCTACGGGAAGATTATCTGGGAATTGTCACCATCGGTGTCGGAGAATTAATCCGTTTGGTGGTTAATAACCAGGAATTACCTGTGGGTAATACTTGGATATCGGGGGCGTTTGGTGTCCAAAGTTATCCTATACCCCTATTCACAACACCTAATTTGTTTTTCCGGTTTGTGATGATTGGGTTATTTACTCTGTTGTTTGGTATCACTATCTTTTCATTATGGCGGTGGATTCAAACTGCTCAAAAATACCGGGTTGCTGATTCAACCAACAGAATAACTAGTAAGCAAGAACTGGTATTACGTTGGGTTGTGGGAGTGGTGTTAGCGTTGTTGGCAGCCGCGATTTATCTAGCTGGGGTACTATCACTGTATAATTACAACCCGAAAGCTGGTTTGATGCTGTTATCGCTTTTGGTATTAGCTTTGGTATTCTGGCGGTTAGAAATTTTAGTGCGATCGCCCTGGGGTCGTGTCCTCAAATCTATCCGCGAAGATGAGGAAATTCCCAAGGCACTAGGGAAAAATGTCTTTTGGTATAAATTACAATCTCTGATGTTAGGGGGTGCGATCGCGGGCATTGCTGGTGGTTTCTTTGCCTGGCAAATCAGCGCTATCTACCCCGATAATTTCCAACCACAACTGACTTTTGATGCCTGGATTATGGTGATTTTAGGTGGTTCGGGGAATAATCTTGGCGCCATTTTAGGTGCGGTGATTTTCTTTGCTTACGATGCTGTTACCCGCGAAGTTTTGCCGAGAATCATCCCCTTAGATGAATCCCGTCTGGGTGCATTTCGCATCATGGTCATCGGTCTAATTTTGATGGTACTGATGATTTGGCGTCCTCAAGGTATCTTAGGGAAAAAGGAGGAACTCACCCTTGGTAAATAACCTCTCATTCCCACCTCCCCTGCTAGCAGCTACTGGACTTTGTAAAAGTTTTGGTGGTATCAAAGCAGTCTATGAAGCCAGCATAGAAGTTGCTCAAGGTAGCATCACTGGTCTAATTGGCCCTAATGGTGCTGGCAAAACCACTTTATTTAATTTGCTTTCTAATTTCATCCGCCCAGATAAGGGGCGAGTGATTTTTGACGGCGAACCCATTCACCATTTGCAACCATACCAAATCGCCCAGCAGGGTCTAATCCGCACCTTTCAGGTAGCGCGGACTCTCTCACGGTTGTCGGTATTAGAAAATATGCTGTTGGCGGCGCAGAAACAAACAGGTGAAAATTTTTGGCAAGTGCAGTTACAGCCCCACATTGTCGCCCAGGAAGAACGACAACTCAAAGAGCAAGCTATGTCGTTGTTGACTTCCGTAGGACTAGAGAAAAAAGCCCATGAATATGCTGGTGGGTTGTCTGGGGGACAGCGCAAGCTGCTGGAAATAGGCAGGGCGCTCATGACTAATCCTAAATTAATTTTGTTAGATGAACCGGCGGCTGGGGTAAATCCGCGATTAATTGATGATATTTGCGATCGCATTCTCACCTGGAACCGCCAAGACGGCATGACCTTTTTAGTGATTGAACACAATATGGATGTCGTCATGTCCTTGTGCGATCGTGTTTGGGTACTTGCTGAAGGGCAAAATCTCGCTGACGGTAGCCCAGATGAAATTCAAACTAATGCCAAAGTGTTGGAAGCCTATCTGGGGAAATAACTTTTTTGTGATGGGTGGTAAAATTAATACCACAAATATTGCTATCAGGTGCTATCCCATCATCTTGATATGGCGATCGCTAGTTATTTCCTGATTTTGCTGCTAAAACTTGGTAAATAAAGATAGGGATCAACACAATAAAACCAACATCTGAACAACGATTTTTAATTTATTGACACTAGAAATCTTGGTAAAGCAATCATCAAAAGCATGTTGGATTTTATTAAAAGTTGACACGGATTCTTACAGATAGCTTCATGAAACTAACAACCTTTTATACTCTGGTCGCTTCTTTACTCATATCACTAGGAGGGCAGTCTAGCACTGCTCAAAGCCCCAAAAACCATCATGACATGGTAATTTATAACTCAGAAATTTCAACTGGATTATACAATCCTAGTGCGGTGAAGGTTTCCCAAGCTACCAACGTCATTGATGAAAAAACAGCTTTTAACTTAATCTGGAAACTACCAATAGTGCAACGTAAAGCACGAGAAATTGAACGTCTTTCTAAGGGAACTATACGTGTTGCAGCCGTTCTTGATAGTTCTCCCACTGAAGAGGAACCTTATTACATCATTCGAGTAGTGGAAAATCATGTAAAACATGTTGACACCATTTATTGGTTTCGTGTCTTGAATTCCAACGGCAATATTGAGGTTCTAGACCTTGTAGAAAATCAGTACATAGCTTTAGATAAATGGAAACCCAATTAGTATAAAAGAGACGTTATAATACAACGTCTCTAAGCGCCATTCTAAAACTTGTTAAATACAACTAATGCCTGAACAAAAGTCTCTCAATCCTTGGAATTACAAACCTTGGTGGTGTCAACCCTGGTCTATACTCCTGACAGGTATTGTGCTGATTAGCGGTAGCTGGATAATATTTAAGACTATCTGGCTGACAATTCTGGTTGCCATCCCCATATTGACATGGATGGTATTTTTCTTATTAATTTGGCCAAAACTAATGATTCGTAGTGGCGTTCTAGACACATATCAAAGCAACAATGTAGAAAATTAGGAATCCTAAATTTTTACTTTATTACCCATTCCCGATTCCCGATTTCCCAATCTATTTAATTTCCTGCATATTTTTTACAATTTTTGTCACCAGATTTCTTGGCGTAAATCTGACTATTTCTGCAAGCATTCTATTTTTCCAACCAGGAACAACAACGGTTTTACCTTCCATTAAAGCGCGGTAGCCAATTTTGGCTACTTTTGCTGCATCCATCATATTATTACCCTCAACTTGCTTAATACCTGCTGCTCCTGTTCTTTCATGGAAAGCGGATTCCGTTGGACCTGGGCAAAGAGTGGTGACGGTAACACCCGTACCTTCTAATTCACTAGCAAGCGCTTGTGAAAATGACAATATATAGGCTTTAGTAGCAAAATAAACTGCCATTAAAGGGCCTGGCTGAAAGGCAGCAGCTGAGGAAACATTCAACACTTTACCATCTCCTTGCTTCACCATCTCTTTCAGAAATAACTTAGTTAAATGGGTGAGAGTTACCACATTAACCTGTAGCATTTCCAATTCAGTGGTCAGGTTGGTTTCGTTGAATAGTCCATGAATACCAAATCCAGCATTATTGACTAGCACATCAACCTTAATAGCTTCTCGTTGTAACTCTGTGAAAATTTCCTCAGGAGATGTAGATAAAGATAAATCTTTGACTATAGTTTTGACATAAATTCCAAATTCTATCTGGAATTTATCTGCAATTTCTAGCAGTTTTTGCCCCATTCTATCTACTAAGACAAGATTGTAATCATTAAGGGCAAAAATATATGCTAACTGATAGCCAATGCCACTAGCTGCTCCTGTAATCAAGGCAGTTTTTTTACCTTGATCTTGGTCTTTTGTGTTCATTTTTGGGAAATTGGTGAATTTAACTGGATAAAGCTGTCATACAATTATGGCAGTTCTCAGTTGTGTAAAGTCTAGTAAACATCATGCCTGAAATTCGCAGAAATACCTTGATAGGTTACTAATCTCATAACTGTTTGATGCCTGGTTGCAGAGTTTGGTAAATGTAGCATTACAAACAGTTTATTGTTGAGCTTGCAGATAGAGTTTGATTTCTTTGAACAATGACGGTAGTAGTCAAGCCGGCACAATTTTAATATAATCCGATGCCTAAGAACTTGTTGTATCTAGCCAAACAAACGAGAATTTTAATAATGTTATGAGTTAACGATCAGAAACTGGCTAATTTTGAGAGATTTATTCTTATAAGAAGCCGGGTATCTAAATCGTCAAAAATTACTCAAAAATTAAATTTAGCACCCCTCTACACCAACGTAGAAGGGTTAGAGATGAATTATTCAAGTACTAATGCTGTCGCCTTTAATGCAAGAATTTTCTCAATCACGTCCTCTACTACCTTATCGGGTGTAGAAGCACCAGAAGTAATGCCGACGACTATCTTACCATTTGGTAGCCAGTTTTCTGCTATTGCTAACTCCCCGTTTAACTGGCGATGCTCAATGGATTTTGCTGATTGGATGCGCTCAACACTATCGATATGATAAGAGGGAATACTCCGCTCAAAAGCAATCTGTTGTAATTGGGTAGTATTTGAGGAATTAAATCCACCAATTACTACCATCAAATCAAGATTGTGTTGGACTAATTCCAACATGGCATCTTGGCGTTCTTGAGTAGCATCACAGATAGTATTAAAGCTTTGAAAATGTTGATTAAACTCAATCGTACCGTACTTCTGCATCATCGTGCGTTCAAATAACTTACCAATTTGCTCAGTTTCGCCTTTGAGCATGGTTGTTTGGTTAGCAATACCAACCCTTACTAAATCTTGGTCAGGATCAAATCCTAGTGAACAAGCTTTAGCAAATTTGTGGAGAAATTCTTGGCGATCGCCACCATGCAGAATATAGTTAGTCACATATTCGGCTTCTTGTAAATTCAGTACAATTAGGTGTTTGCCAGCAAAAGAACTAGTAGCAACAGTTTCTTCGTGCTTATATTTACCGTGAATAATTGAAGTATAGTTAACTTTTTTGTGTTTTTCTACTGTATTCCAAACTTTAGATACCCAAGGGCAAGTTGTATCGACAATTTTGCAGCCTTTATCGTGGAGGATCTGCATTTCTTGGACACTAGCGCCAAAGGCAGGTAAGATAACTACATCATTGGTAGCAACTACAGAAAAGTCTTTTTTACCGGCTACTACAGGGATAAATTTTACATTCATCTCCTGTATACGCTGATTCACAGAAGGATTGTGAATAATCTCATTAGTAATCCAAATGCGCTCAGTAGGAAAGTGTTGACGAGTTTCATAGGCTATAGCCACAGCGCGTTCTACTCCCCAACAAAAACCAAAAGCTTGCGCTAGTCTAATTGTCACCTCGCCCTGTTCCCAGACATAATTGCGATCGCGGATTTTTTGGATCAGGTTACTTTGATACTCAGACTGTAACTGGGTAGCAACTTCAGCTTGATGACCAAACCCTTTGCGGTTGTAGTTCTCTGAATGTTGGAGTGTACGCTTAAAAGCTTTTGTATCCATTGTTTTATTCGTTAAAATCTCCTCTTTCTGATTCTCTCGTGCCAAGGTGCAATTTAGTTGGCGAGATGGGAATAAGAACAAGAAAATATTCCCTTGCTCTCACTGTTTCAGAGCATGAGCACCATAGCTGCAAACATTCCTCACCCACATCAATTTTTCTCACCTACCAATTCCATCTGGCCATAAAGCTGCAAAGCAGTACGCCAGACTACATAACCTTGGGGACTTAGGTGTAAACCATCAGTAGTAAATTCACGGTGCAGATTACCTTGCTGGTTAGTAAACAAAGGATATAAATCGAGATATTTGACACCTTCTTTTGTTGCTATGGCTTGTAGTTGTTGATTTAACTGACGGATACGACTATTGGGAATACCTAGCAGTTTCTCCCGCCCCTCCCAAGTTGCTTGCTCTCCCCCATGCGGCAAAATTGACTGGACAATAACTTGCGCTTTCGGATGAGCCTTTCGCAAGTAACTCATAATTTGCCACTGATTCTCTAGAATTATCTCATCACTCACACCCTGGATTAAGTCATTAATCCCAATCATCACCAAAATCATCTCTGGTTGGGTACGGTCAAATAACTCTAATCGTTTCCAGAGTCCATAGCTTTTTTCGCCAGAAATTCCCTGATTGAGCCAATTTCTGCCTTCAGGTAATAACCCAGGAGGAAACCACAAACTCAAAGAATCTCCAGCCAATATGGTTAAATTATGGGGACGTTTGTCAGTAGCCACCTGGGCTTCTCGCTTGAGAATGTCCACCCACTGCTGGTAATTGAGTTTGTGACGCGGGCCCAATTTTGGTAAGACAGACGCAGTTTCACTAACTGGAGTTGTGCCAAAAACACCCTTCAATTTCTGTTGTTGCCAAATTAGTAGGATAACCACCCCCAACATCAGTAGGCCGTTGGTTACCAGTGAGAAAATTGCCCAGACAGGAAAAGTTTTTTCAGAAGAGGACACGACTAGCAAAATTTACTAAGATTTTGAATTAGATTATGAACTATTCTCGCTATGGGGGGGAATGGGGGAGGCATTTGCCTATTACCTCTGACAAAAGGGCGGCTCTTATCCTTTTAGGTAAAAGCCGCCCACCCTGTATATAAAATACTCCTTTCAAGATGTGAAATAAGCTTAAAGGGTATTTGGTAAGTCACCACCCTGAGACATTCCAGGAGAGCTATCTTCTTCAGCAAATCCTCCCGCACCAGTTTCTTTGAGGAATCCACTGTAAGCTTCCATACCGTGTTCACCGATATCCAAGCCTTCCAACTCTTCTTTTCGAGATACTCTGATACCTAGAGTTGCTTTTAGTGCCAACCAAAAGATACTGGTGAGAGCCACAGTGAATCCACCTACAGCTAGAACACCAACTATTTGAGCAAAGAGTGAAGCGAAATTACCACCCAAAAATAATCCATGTGGACCTACTGGCTTGCCTGCCAAGTCAACCATCCAGGGATATCCACCAGGCCCGACGGAAAATAGACCAACTGCCAGAGTTCCCCAGACACCACAGACTAAGTGAACTGAGGTAGCACCTACTGGGTCATCAATACCGAGCTTATCAAAGAAGGGTACAGAGAAAACTACAAGTACTCCAGCAACCAAACCAATGATTATCGAACTACCAATACTGACGTAGGCGCAAGATGCTGTAATCCCAACTAAGCCAGCTAAGATACCATTGATAATCATGGATAAGTCTGGTTTACCTAAGTACAACCAGGCTGTAATGGTCGCCGCAATCCCACCAACTGCACCTGCCATGTTGGTTGTTAAGGCAATGTGAGTAATCGCACCGGGATCAGCAGCCATGACTGAACCGGGGTTGAAGCCAAACCAGCCCAACCACAAAATCAAGCAGCCCAAGGTGGCAATACTCATGTTGTGACCAGGTAGAGCAACAACTTTACCATCTTGATACTTCCCAATACGTGGGCCGAGGAATACCGCTCCCATTAAAGCAGCCCAGCCACCGACTGAGTGAACTACTGTAGAACCAGCAAAATCCCAAAAACCAAAACTGGCAAGCCAACCAGCACCCCAAATCCAGTGTCCGGTGATGGGGTAGGCAATACCTACAAGCAGAAGGCTGAAGATCAAGAAGTCAACGAATTTAATCCGTTCGGCAACTGCACCAGAAACAATTGTTGCGGCTGTGCCTGCGAACACCAATTGGAATAGAAACTTGGCTGCTAGAGGAACGCCTGCCCAGTTGAGAGCGCTAAAAACACCTTTGTAAGCATCTCCGGTAGCGGGACTGTTATCTACTGGCAGGAAAAAACCACTGTATCCCAGGAATGGGTTGCCATCACCAAACATGATGCCAAACCCGATCGCCCAAAAGGCTACTGTAGATAGGGCAAATACAATCAAGTTTTTAGATAAAACGTTGACAGCGTTTTTCTGACGGCAGAAGCCGGTTTCTAACATGCCAAAACCAGCATTCATAAAAAACACTAAAAAGGTGGCGAGTGCTACCCACAGAGTGTCTATGGCAACTTTAAGTTCTGCTGTTGTGGGGCCGGCGGCGGGAGCTTCGGGAGCTTGGGCAAATGCTGCGTAACCCCATCCCAAGACGATTAAAGCAGCTAAGGGCAAACAAGCTTGCCAATTGGGGGAAAGTCTCTTAATTGCTAGATAAAATCGCTTGACTTTTGAGCTTGATTGTGGATCTTTGAAGCGGTTTTGTATAGGACGACGCCTATTTTTTGTTTTTAATTTCTGTTTGTGCATGAGTTTAAACACTTTACTGCAAACCGTTATGAATGGGATAAAGACCTAAACAGAAAGAATTAATCCCTGAACTGCCATCAAGTGGTTAGTTGATATTTGTCGTTCAGGTAAGTTGTTTATGAACCAGAAACTTAAATAACCTAGATAGGAGTTTAAGAAAATATTGCTACATTTGTAAATATATTTGGAAATTATTGTTGTTAAGTTTAGGCAACTATTATATTGCTGCTCACACAGCCAAGTCTTGTTCACCAAATCTTTACTTTGTGAAGAAGTGTAGTTCGATGATTGCCCATAAATCTCACTCACCAAAAATTAATCTACTGTGTAGTTGGCAATATACCCTCTATAAAGAGCTTTCACTTGGGTAATAGTTAGTGTTTTTAACTTAAAAAAATTCCCTGACTGGAATCATAAAAACAATTTTCACTGACTACTTTGATAAACTTGCAAATTAATTTGATTGATTGTCTATTTACGAACACTCTTGTTCTGTATCACCAGATACAATTTTATATTTTTAATGCTGGCAATAGCCTCCAGAAATTCAGGGTAAAGAAATGAATTCTTTACATTGTCAGCATTTGCCGATGTCAAGATGGTAAATAAAAAAAATATTAAATTTATATAAAAAAGATTAATATTTAGTACTTACATTAGAAAGTACATTGTTAATACTGTGTAGTTAATTAACACAACAAGCTTGGTCAATTTTCCTCGACACACTACAATTCCAGTTGTAAATATTGCTGATAGCCGAGTTGTTCTAGCTTGGTTTGCTTTGCCATCACTGATGCAGATAGAGATTGACGATATTGTTGGACTTTTTCAAATAATTCTGGTTGGTGGGTAGCAAGAATCTGCACCGCTAAAAGTCCAGCGTTTTTAGCATTACCGATCGCCACCGTTGCCACGGGGATACCCCCTGGCATCTGTACAATTGAATACAAAGAATCCACGCCTTGTAAATTACGGGTAGGTACAGGTACACCAATTACAGGCAATGGAGTCAGGGATGCTACCATACCTGGGAGATGAGCCGCACCACCAGCACCGGCAATAATTACCTTGATGCCGCGTTGGTGAGCAAGTTGAGCGTATTGCACCATGCGTTCTGGTGTACGATGAGCAGAAACGATCGCCACTTCCCTCTCAACACCAAATTCATCACAAATAGCGATCGCATCTTTCATGGTGGGCAAATCAGAATCGCTACCCATAATAATGCCAACAACAGGAGCCATAGGAATTCAAAATTTAGGTCAAACTTAGATATTCTCTCACCAAAGTGATGATTAACGGCACACAAAACCCCATCTTGAAAAATATAGATATTATTAATGCGCGAATAATTGGTTATCCAGGTTTGCAGAGGCTCTTGATTAATCAAGAGGGGATAATTGAGCAAATTCTGCCAATGGGTACGATTTTTAAGCGATCGCCTACAGAAAACATACAATTAATAGATGTTGCTGGTGATTGGGTTTCATTAGGTGGCGTAGATTTACAGATTAACGGTGCATTAGGATTGGCATTTCCCGATTTACAAGCGGAAAATTCTGATGTTTTAGGAAAAATCTGCCAATTTTTGTGGAATGTCGGGGTAGATGGATTTTTACCCACATTGGTGACAACTGCTGTAGAAAATATACAGCGATCGCTAACTGTAATTGCCGATTTTCTCCCCAGTCAAACAGCAGGAGCGAAAATTCTCGGAGTTCATCTAGAAGGGCCATTTCTCAACTACCAAAAGCGTGGCGCACATCCAGCCGAGTATTTGTTACCCCTAACAATTGATAATATTAAAAGAGTTTTGGGTGACTATGCTCATATCGTCAAAGTGATCACCCTAGCACCAGAGTTAGATCCCACCAGCGAAGTCATACCATATTTGCGTTCCTTGGGCATCACCGTCAGCGTAGGACATTCCCAAGCCACAGCAGCCCAAGCCCAACAGGCTTTTGCTCTCGGTGCGACAATGGTGACACATGCTTTCAACGCCATGCCTCCATTACACCACCGTGAACCAGGATTATTAGGAGCGGCGATTACCCACCCTGATGTTATGTGTGGTTTTATTGCAGATGGTGAGCATGTTTCACCAACTATGCTGCAAATTTTGCTCCGTGCTAGCCATGAACAACAAGGGCTGTTTCTTGTCAGCGATGCCCTTGCACCCCTGGGGCTACCGGATGGCGTGTATCCTTGGGACAGTCGGCAAATTGCAGTTACAAACGGCACTGCACGATTACCTGATGGCACTTTATCAGGGACGACTTTACCCTTATTGGTAGGTGTGCAGAATTTGGTGAAGTGGGGGATTTGTAATGTAGAAAGCGCGATCGCTTTGGCTACAGATGCACCTAGAAAGGCCATTGGCTTACCGGGCATCGCTCCCAATCAACCAGCTAATTTATTACGCTGGCATCAGGATGTTCAGACAAAAGAATTATCTTGGCAGCGAATATCAAACGTAGTAGTTCATAGGATTGAAAGTGTTACCAAGTCTTTAAAGTATACATAGATGGTAAATTAGGGGGCATGGATGAAAACTACCTCGCCTACGGAATAGAAATATCCGACTCAGATTAGGAAAAAACTCCAGCCAGTGTCAAACAACTAGTGGAGAAAATGGAGCAGTACATATCTCCACAAAAATTGAAATTGCTTCAAGATCCATATTCAACTACAGACGATATAAATAAAGTGAGAGGTTTTTATTTGTACTTCTGTGAGCAAAGGCAAGTTATTGAGATTTTTAGTACTGGTAGTGGCGATCGCACTCACTTTCATTTTTTTTCATAGCTTACAGCTAACCAGTGCCCCGCCAACCGTAACCACCATCAAACTCAGTGGTTGGGGTGGGAATATTGTAGAGCAAAAACTCCTCAAACAAGTACTACAAAACTTTGAAGCCCAGCACCCCAAGATAAAAGTCAAGTATGAGGTCATCTCTGACCAATACATGGATGTGCTGAAAACCCGTTTGGTGGGAGATGCTGCTCCCGATGTTTTCTATTTAGACTCCCTGGAAGCTCCTTTTTTAATGAGTCAGAATGTCTTGGAACCACTGGATACCTATATTACACCCGAATTTTACCTAGGAGATTTTGAGACGAACTTACTCAACAGCTTTAAGTACCAAAACCAGATTTATGGTTTGCCTAAAGACTATTCCATTTTGTCGTTGTTTTATAACAAACAAGCCTTTGCCACAGCAGGTTTAACTAGTCCACCTACTACCTGGGATGAATTACGCACCTATTCGCAACAACTCACAGGTAAACTCAACCGCTACGGTATGGGAATTACTCCCGAATTAGCGCGTCAGGCTTACAAAATCAAAGCCTTTGGTGGGCAAATCGTTGATCAAAATGGTCATGCAACCTTTGCTAGTGAATCAGGTTTACAGGGATTGCAATTAGTAGTAGACCAGTATCAAAAAGACCGCTCCTCTGCCCAAAAATCTGATGTGGGTACAAACTCTGGTAGCGAGATGTTTGGTCAAAGTAAGGTGGCGATGGTGATTGAAGGTAATTGGGCAATTCCCTACCTCAAAGAAACCTTTCCGAAGCTGGAGTTTGCTACCGCAGAGTTACCTACGATTAATGGTAATAAAGTCACAATGGTTTTTACCGTTGCCTACGTTATGAACAAACAAGCAAAACATAAAGCTGAAGCTTGGGAATTGATTTCCTATCTCACAGGTAAAGTCGGGATGGAAAAGTGGACAGGAACAGGGTTCGCCTTACCCACACGTCAATCAGTAGCTAAGAAATTGGGTTATGACCAAGACCCATTGCGATCGCCTTTCGTCGCTGGCGTTGATTATGCCATGCCTTGGCAAGTGGGCGAGTATCCAGCTGCGATCGTCAATAATTTTGATAACCAATTCATCAGCGCCTTATTGGGACAACAACCATTAAAGCAAGCAATAGTACGGGCAGAGAATGCAGCGAATCAACAAATTAGAGATCTGGAATAGTCGTACTCTTCAACCTCTACCAAATCACTTTTGAATAGAAACTGGTTATTTCTTTATCGACTGTAATTATTTCAGCGTCATTATTTCTGGCCAGTGCGACTACGACTCGATCTACTGGATCTCGATGACCCCATTCTAACTTGACACTTTCCAGCCAAATATATTCATCAATGGGTACAATCTCGATGACACTAGACTTTTTTAATGCTGTTACGTATTCGTTAAGATTGACTCCTAAATCTAGTTTTTGATTTTTAATTTTGATCGCAATTTCCCATATGGCTGTGGACGGGACAAGACCATTTTTATCCCTTTCCATGTTATTGCAAGCTGTTTGAGCATTTTGAGAAAGCTTATCTGGATCTAAACTCCACCAGATTAAGGCGCAAGTGTCGAGGACTATCTTCACATTTATCCCCATTCTTCAGTTGTGGGTGTAGTTAAATCCTCAAAATATTTCACCTTACCACGCATCCTCCCAAATAACTCTTCTGTGGAAGGTGCTTGTGCATATTTAGAAATTTTCACAACTGGCCTACCGCGATCAGTAACTATAATTTCTTCTCCCTCCGACTCTACAAGTCTGAGGAATTCCAGAAGTTGAACTTTGAGTTTACTTTTGGAAATTGATTTCATAATAACTCTAGTCATGACTATGGTCATATTATCATATTTTATCCAGCCATGGCCAAACCTTTTGCGATCGCCTTTGGTAGTTTTATATTGCTGATTATGGACTTTGGCTGTAATATGCCTGCGATTATGGGAACCAGAGTAATGCGATCGCGGCCATTACGCTTACTTAACATTCTGATTATTCCCTTTGCCCTTTTAATTTTTGTGTGAGTAGTATCCAGGAAAACAGCACGATCGCTACCGAATAGAATCAATGCCCTATTTTAAGTAAAGCTATCTTTAGCAATAGCTACACCTACTAGCGTGTCTAAGCTAATTTTGTGTATTAACAATCTCTTGTAGAACAGGCATCCTGCCCGTTCTAATTAGCGGGCAAGATGCCCGCACCACAAGAAAATTGTTGGGAGCATCCCAATTTTGCAAAAATAAAATTTGTAGTGGGAGCATCTTGCTCCCTAATGTCCAGGAAGCGGGCTAGAGAGCCATCACTACAAAAAAATAAATTTACACATTTGGGATGCTCCCAAATTGTTTGCAACATTTTAGCCTTGCCACGCCACTACCGTAGGCATCGCACATATTCATTTGCCAGGAAGCTGAATGAGTTTATGCAGAGTTTTTTGTAGTAAGTTTTACAACTATACGCAGGTTTTCTTTTTTATTCTCTAAAATCAAATACAAGTTAAAATAGCGAGTAACTTATTAGTAATTACACTATTGCTAGGGTACTTCACCTGTAAATCTTAATTTATGGATTCTGTTCAAATTGAAACAGATAAGCTGATAACTCTAGGAATTCCCCAGATTGCCACACCACAAACAGCAATCTCTGCGACCTCCAAACCCAGTCCTCTGATTTATAAAAATGCTATTCGCACTAGTTTACAAGCCTCTACTGTAGATAGCATACTTGCAACAGTTTTTTCTATTACGACCGGTGGGATTTTACTGAGTAATTTTCTGGTGGAGTTGGATGCGAGTCCAATGATATTCGGGATGCTGTCTTCTATCCCTATGCTGGTAAATCTCATTCAACCTTTAGGCGCTTACCTGTCGGAACGCACTACCAGCCGCTTTCAGTATTCGCTTTTGACTTTTGGGATTTCTCGGTTACTGTGGTTAATTCTCGCTATTGGGATTATAAGTGCCAGCTGGATAGGGGTAACTTCCCAACAGTTGGTCACATTAACACTGTTGGTTGTCTTATTCAGCCATCTTTTGGGAGGATTAGGAAGCGCATCATGGCTGAGTTGGATCGCTATGCTGGTTCCCCGGAGATTACGGGGTAGATATTTTGGGTTTCGCAATAGTGCAGCTAGCTTGACTAATTTGCTCTGTGTACCTTTGGCGGGTTTAGCTGTATCCCATTGGTACGGGGGGACTCTCCAAGGTTATGGGGTGGTTTTGCTTATTAGCATTTTTTTTGGATTAGTGGGACTGGGATGTCAGTATTTTAAGGTGGATGTGAATCCCCAAATGCCAAATCTTGATTTTGGTAAGTGTTTGCAAACAAGTGAGACTCTACCCGATTTACCCAGTCCGCCAAGCTTCTGGAAAGATTCTAACTTTTTGAAATTTCTACTTTATTTCAGCTTGTGGATGCTATCTGTGAATCTCAGTGCTCCTTTTTTTAACTTTTATATGCTGGAGACGTTGAATCTAGATGTCAGTTTGGTCACATCCTACAGTAGCCTGCAAGCAGGGGCAAACCTGCTGATGCTGATTTTGTGGGGTAAGTTGGCAGATAAAATTGGCAATCGTCCCATTCTGCTAATGCTGGGAATTTTGGTTGCAATCACACCTGTGCTGTGGCTGGGTATTAGTGGTAATTACTTAGATATTTGGTTGTGGTTGCCCTTGTTACATATCTTTACAGGCGGAACTTGGGCAGCCATTGATTTGTGTACTAACAATATGCAATTGGGAATTGTATCGTTAACCAACGGGTCTATTTATTTTGCGATCGCTGCTGCTGTAGGTGGTGTGAGTGGTGCTCTAGGTGCAACCATAGGTGGTTTTTTAGCCCAATTTGCCCAATTTGGTGGCTTATTAGGATTATTTGCTCTTTCTAGTCTGATGCGATTAGTGGCACTTGTAGCACTGATTTTTGTGCAAGAACCGCAAAGGTGAGGATTGAGGTCGGTGGGGAATGATGAGGGAAGAGTTAAATTTTGAGGGTTTCAACTTACCAGATAATCTTTCCCCTCTCTCCCTCGTCCCCCTCATCTTCTTATTCAGCCACAGTGGAACTGAGGCTCATTGTCTCCCATAACACCATGTGAGGCGTGGTTAGTACTGGTTGGTGTAGGGCAATTAGTTGGGCGAGGGTATTTTTTAACTGGGTACGGGGTACAATATCATCTATAAAACCGTGCTTGAGTAGATCTTCTGCACTTTGAAAATCTTCAGGTAGTTTTTCTCGCAGGGTTTGCTCAATTACTCGCCGACCAGCAAAACCGATAGTTGCTTTGGGTTCTGCTATGATAATATCTCCCAACATAGCAAAACTAGCGGTGACACCGCCTGTGGTGGGATTAGTCAAAATAGGAATATATAACAATCGCTCTTGGCGATGTCTTTCTAGGGCTGCGGAGATTTTTGCCATCTGCATCAGCGAGAGCATACCCTCTTGCATCCTAGCGCCGCCAGAGGTACAGACAATCAATACCGGATACCGCCGTTGGGTGGCTTGCTCTATCATGCGGGTGAGTTTTTCGCCCACGACTGAACCCATACTACCACCCATGAAACGGAAGTCCATGACTCCCAAGGCGACGGGCAAGCCATTGATTTGACCCAAGCCTGTTTTAACAGCATCGATTAAACCAATTTTCTCCTGTGTTTCCCGCAAGCGATCGCTGTAGGGTTTGCGATCGCGGAATTGCAGTGGATCGGTAGGATGCAGATGCTCATCCATTGGCCGCCAAGTGTTGTGATCTATCAATTGGCGGATGCGTTCATCACTATCCACCCGATTATGATGTCCACATTCTGTGCAAACCATCTGATTGGCTCTTAAGTCTTTTGTATATGTCAATACACCACATTTAGGGCACTTGTGCCACAGCCCATCAGCAATTTCACGTTCTTGGCGTTCGAGGTTGATGTTTCCTGATTTCCGTCGATTAGCAAACCAATCTAACAGAGACTTTAAACCGCGTGATTCTTCGTTGTTTGCCATTTTTATCTTATTCAAGTAGGTATGAGGTCAAGCCACAGGTCTTAAGTAACGGGTACTGGTAAAAGGTAAATTATCTAGCTCCCATTCCCTATTCCCTAGTTCTCTTCAAATAGCGTTTCTAAGCAATCAGACATAAATTTTGCATCTTTGGTTGTCAGCTTAACGAAAATGCTGATGCCAATACAAGTCTCTTGTGGGTCTAATCTTGTGAAAGTACTGGCAAAGCTTTAAAAATCCTAACTTCCAAACAGGATGCTCTTCCCGAAACCCTCTAGGGGACTTCTTGCTCCCAAATCAAGAATTGGTGTTGCTAGGTGATGAGCATTGAGCTCGTTGAGAGGGTAATACAAGTCACAGGCTGATATTACCAAAGTCTGAATGACGGATGGCGTAATGACGGTTACAGTCATGAAGGTTAGAGGTTTTTATGATAAGTTAATGGGTTGACAAAGGGAAGACGCGAAAAGTAAATTTTTTAAATTTTGAATTGTATATTCTGACTCTATTTCAACTGATAGGAAAAAATAACCGTAAATAAGCCGACAAAATAGCCTTGCCGCCAAATAAAGCGATCGCTGCTCCCAAAGCCAAAAAGGGGCCAAACGGGATCTTTTGCCCCAACTTTTTAGATGATAATAAAATTGCGCCACCACCTGCTAATGCTCCCACAGCACAGGCGATAAAACCAGCCAACAGTAAATATTTCCAACCCAACCAAGCACCCATCATCGCCGCTAATTTAGCATCTCCTGCGCCCATTGCGGTTTTGCCCAAGACGATGGAACCAATTAAAGCGATCGCATCAAATAGCCACAAACCCAGTACGGCACCTACTATCCCCGTCATTAGGTGCTTGACTAGTTCTACCCAACTACCACTGGAGGAATAGCCGATAACCATTTGAAAAATGATTCCCAATACCAAACCTGATTGCGTCAGTTGATTAGGTAGGGTCATTGTATCCAGGTCAATCAAGGATAGTGCTAATAACCAACTACAAAAAGCCCAATAGCCTATTGTAATAATTGAAACTTTAAATATGAAAAATACTAGTAAAAATACGATGCCCGTTAACGCTTCTACCACTGGATAACGGACAGATATTTTGCTTTTACAATAACGACACCTACCTCGCAAGCGCAACCAGCCCAGCACGGGTACATTATCGTAGGCTTTTAGCTGGTTAAGACAATGGGGACAGCGAGAAGGCGGCCAAAGAATCGATAACTTAGCAGGTAATCGATAAACTACAACATTGATAAAGCTACCGATAGATGCACCCAAGGCGAAGACAATGAGACTCGCCGGGACGCTCATCAAAATGTCCATGTTGTCATTTGTCAGTGGTCATTTGTCATTTGTCGTTGATTTTCAGCTATTTGTCCAGAGTTTTTGACCCTTGACTCTTGACCCTTGACTCTTGACTCTTGACTAATACATCTGTGATTCAATCTGATTCATCGGCACAAAGCACTCTTGGGGCAAGAGGACGGGATTGTTGGTAAAAATCACCTTGCCTCGATGAGTGGTGCGATTGATTGCTACTCCTGAAGCTTGACCAATGATTTCGGGATGTACTTCACAATAAGTGTAGTAAATCTCTCCAGCTGCCCTGATTACGGCGGTATCAATTAAAGGTGGCTGGTTCTTGGGTGTATTAAAATTGGCGTTTCCTTGGTGTCGTAAAGCTTGCACTATACTGCTACTTGCTTGCTAAATTTGTCTCTAGTTTATCGAAAAGATCCTGCAAAGGTTGCCAAAATGCTCTGACTGATCAATAAGAAAATTATTTTTCTTCTAAGGCGTGAATAAGTGCCTCACCCATAGCTCGACAACCCAGCAGATTCTTTCCTGGTGAGATGATATCACCTGTGCGATCGCCTTGCTCTAAAACTTGGAATACTGCTTGCTCAATTTTGTCGGCGGCGGCTGGTTGGTTTAAGCCGTAGCGTAGCATCATCGCTGCACTTAAAACTTGGGCGAGGGGGTTGGCTTTATCCTGTCCTGCGATATCTGGGGCGGAACCGTGGACAGGTTCAAAGACTCCAGGCCCAGAAGCTCCTAAACTAGCAGAGGGTAACATGCCAATACTACCAGTGAGCATAGCTGCTGCATCTGAGAGAATGTCACCAAATAAATTGCCTGTGACAATCGTATCGAACTGCTTGGGAGCGCGTAACAACTGCATCGCGGCATTATCGACATATAAATGAGAGAGTTCGATATCGGGGTATTCTACGGAGAGTTTAGTAATGCGATCGCGCCACAACTGAGATACTTCTAATACATTGGCTTTATCTACAGAACAGAGTTTACCGCCCCGTTTTCGCGCTGCTTCAAAGGCCACTCGTCCAATCCGGTCAATTTCCGACTCAGTGTAAACCATCGTATTTACACCGCGTTTCTCACCAGTTTCCGTAGCAAATATTCCTTTGGGTTTACCGAAGTAAATTCCCCCAGTGAGTTCGCGCACCACCATAATATCCACACCTTCCACCACTTCCTTTTTCAAAGTGGAAGCATCAATTAACTGGGGCAAAATCTTCGCTGGGCGCAAATTAGCAAACAGTCCCAAACCCGCACGTAATCCCAACAAACCTGCTTCTGGGCGTTGGTGAGAGGGTAGAGTATCCCACTTGTAACCACCAATAGCAGCGAGTAAGACAGCATCACTATTGCGGCAAGTTTCTAGAGTCGCAGCTGGTAGCGGTTCGCCCGTAGCGTCAATGGCTGCACCGCCAATTAAAGCTTCTTGAAAATCAAACTGAAGATCAAATTGTTTCCCGACAACATTCAGCACGTCTACCGCTACTGCCATAATTTCAGGGCCAATGCCATCGCCGGGGAGTAGGGTAATGCGGTAGTTCTGGGTCATAGCTGGTTTTTACTAGGTAGATTTGGAATCGCGCAGAAATGCTTAATAGATTAAATATCATAAAACTTTATGGTATGTATGGAACCCAGAGAGATAAGGCTCATTCTGGGAGATTTCGCTGTCCTTGAGAACTTAAACTGAACCTGATTGGTTTGTAAACTACTTTTAAAAATATCGAGAGACGCTGTACCAACGCTTGTGCAGGAGGCGGGGATAATTGCTGTTGTTGTGGCGATTGATTGCATCTGTGTTCAGAATGTGTCAGCGTTTTATGTGTTTGTAGTTTAAATTACAAATAATTTAGGTAGAGGCTGAAATTAAAAATTAACCCAAAGCAGCTACCACTAGGTTAGTGTAGAATCTCACCAAATCCTTGCATTGTTTACTTTTTTGTGATATGCATCTTTTTAAGTGATAGCACTTAAAATTACACAAGCTTTACAAATCAGTACTTAAGTGTTTTTTCTCAATGAATATCATTGATCAGCTATGGTACTCATAGTTGATTTGATGGCAAAATTAGTACAGATAATAAAACGCTAAGATTCCATAGTTTGTGACATTAAATAATTTTTTCAAAAAAGTAGATTTTGGAAAAATAATTAATTTATCAAATTATGCATCTAGTATTGAGATGTTTTGGTGCTGTTATCTACTGTCATTCGAGAAGTGAAAAGTTTATGTGCAATCGCTTAAATACAAAAAGCAAGAATAATTATCGTGTAAATGATCCTAAAGTTGCACTATTGACTACTTTTTTTGTCACGCTGTTTTCTTCAGGGTTTTATAGTGCCTTCTTGATATTATCTTCTATTGAGTTTGGTTCGGCATCTACATCTCACAACCCGACATCTATTCCTTGGATTAATAATCAAGCTGCATGTGCTCAAAGTGGTAGAACCTGGTCTAATGACAAATGCTGGGATTATGAGCATAACCCCTTGTTTTAAGCACGTGAATTGCTATAGTCTTGTTACTGCCAATGTTTGGGGCGTGCTAAATTTTCTGGCAAAATAGTATTGCGATCGCCAATTGCCAATTCAATTTGCTCTGATGTGAGGTATCTAGCTCCCGTCATATCTGCTCCTTGTAGGTTTGCCATTTCTAGGTTGGCTCCCATCAGAACTGCACCTTGGAGGTTAGCGTCTGTGAGGACTGCACCTTGGAGGTTAGCACTGATCAGGAATGCACTTTGGAGGTTAGCGCCGATGAAAACTACACCTTGTAAGTTAGCGCTGATCAAAGAAGTACCTTGTAGGTTAGCTTGATGCAGGTCTGCATCCCTGATATCAATATGATTGAGGCTTCGCTGGTGAGTTTCTAGTTGATACTTGCTATTGTGCTGTCCAATTACAGTCAGTGCGGCTTGAATATCTGTGCCAATTTTTATGACTTTCTTTTTCTTTCCTATCTCTTCCAGTTTCAAAGTCGTATTTTCTCGCACAAAAGCGGTGAGAATTTCTATGATTGTCCAGTGGTCTTTTGGGTACTCTTTGGCAATGCGTTCTAGAGTATAAATTGCTCCCAATCTTACAGTAATTTTATCATTACCTAGCTGTTTGATGGACTGAGAAAAACATGCTGTAATTTGCTGAACTGCTAATGATTGGGCATTGATTAAAGCAAGTTTTGCAGTTCTATTTATAGTCTCCAGATGCTTGGCAATATAGAATGCATTCATGAAAAGGGCAATAGCAACAAAAATCGAGCCAATGCTTGTTAAAGATTGAGTGCGATAATTTAATCTTTGTTCTATAGATAAACTCTCAAGATTCACAAAGGCAAACAAAACAATAAATAAACAGAGAATAAATATAAATGGTAAAACTATGAACCAATTTTTCAGAGCGTCTGTATTGTGTTCAGACATAGGTTTAAGATAATATTTCCTCCTGAATTATGATAGATAATTTAGGGAGAAACTATAGCATTTGTTGCAAAATAATGAGATGCACCCAGATAAATATAGTGATACGTTCACTCAAACGGATTGTCGCCAATGGGTAGGAATTTCCACGTAATCTGGTAGACGAGTTGTGCGATCGCCTAATGCTGCTGTAATCTGTTGTGATTCTAAGTTTTTCACTCCTGTCAAAACTGCCCCTTCCAGCTTGACATCACTCAGGTTAGTTCCAGAGAGGTTAGCTCCCATGAGGTTAGCCTCATGTAGGTTAGCTTCGTAGAGAATGGCCTGAGAAAGGTTAGCTCCGATGAGCGTAGCTTGGTACAGGTCAGCTTCTGTCAAGCTGGCTTCTGAGAGGTTGGCAAAATAAACCTCTGTTTGTTGAAGTTTAGCTGCATTCAAGTTCGCTCCTGAGAGGTTGGCGTCATTTAAGTTAGCTCCTTGTAGGTTAGCGCCTATCAGTCCTGTCATGTGCAAGTTCGCTTTCCCCAGTTTCGCCCCTTGTAAGTTAGCAAGAAATAACTTCGCCCCAGAAAGGTTAGCAACTTTTAGAGTTGCTTGTTGTAAGTTGGCTTTGTACAGGTTTGCCCCTTGCAAGTTAGCTGCACGCAGACTTGCTCCTTGCAAATTAGCTGCACGCAGGTTGGCTCCACACATGTTGGCTCGATTTAGGTTTGTCCAGCAGAGTTCGGCTCTATGCAGATTGGCTTTAAACAAATTGGCTTCATAGAGAATAGACCCAGAGAGTTTAGCACTATCAAAGTCTGCCCGACAAAGGTTAGCACCGCGCAAATTTGCCCCAGAGAGGTTAGATGCACGCAAATCTGCTTGTTCTAAGTTGGCTTCCAGCAAGTCGGCTCGCCTGATGTCTATGTTACGTAAATCCAGTTTCTGATCTATTCTATCTTGCTGGGAATTGCGCCTGCCAATTACTGTCAGGGCTACTTGAATATCTGTGCGAAGTTTGGGCGATTCTTCATGGATGTTTAAATCCAACGGCTTCACGCTGTGCTGTTCCCAAGATGGGGGTGGTGAGTCCTCTTCCCTTGGTGACTCCATCTCAAAGACAGGAGCATTCTCACGGACAAAAGCAGTTAGGATTTCCATGATTGTCCAGTGTTCTTTGGGGAAATCTTGAGCGACTCGTTCTAGGGCATAAATTGCGCCTATCCTGGTTTCGACTTTCTCATGGCCAAGCTGTGCGATCGCACTCATAAAGCGTTCTGCAACCAGCTTCTCTTGAGATAGTTTTGTATTTTGCGTTCCTAATTGATTACTTTTCTCAGCAGCGATCGCACTTCTATGCAAAGCTTGGGCACCTTTGGCACCATAATAAGCATTCAGCATGACTGCCAATCCCAGGAAAATCATTGCAGCAGTTGTTAGTGATTGAATTACGTATTGTATTTGTTGCTGAATTGACAGTCCCTGAATATTGGACAGTACGAAGATGATCAGAGGCAATGAGAGAGCAAATATAACTGTTATAGCTATCAGCCCGTTCAAAAGTACGCTTGTCTTGTTAGCAGACATAGCAGAAATATTCCTCGCAACCCAGGATTATTACTTAGAGGTTTGGGAAGAACAGTATATCATTTAGCTAAGAATTTGCATATGTGCCAGGAGACTTAATTGATTTTACTGTTACTTAATAGGTTTAATATTAGCCATTAGACCAATTGTGCGATCGTCCCCTGGGGAAGTTGACTACGCATTACCTAAAATTAGTCAATTAGTTAGCGTCAATACTAGCAAAACTTGTCATGTTGTCAATTATTATTTGTCATGTTGTCATTTTATTTTTGGCAAAAGTTTTTATGTTGTAGATACTTTGTAGGGCAAAGCTCTACGCTCTGATCACTAGATCGAGAATGTCTCAATTGAGTTTAGCTAAATATAGGTTGGCACGATCCAGGTTAGCACCAGAGAGGTTTGCACCTTCTAAGTTTGCTGCACAGAGTATTGCCTGTTCTAAGTTGGCATCAGAGAGATTCGCCCCTTTGAGATTAGCTGCACTGAGTATTGCACCATACAGATTAGCCCCACAAAGGTTTGCACCAGAAAGATTCACTTGATAGAGGTTTGCCCGTTTTAAGTCAGATCCACAGAGGTTTGCACCCGCGATATTTGCATGACTCAAATCGAGTTGCTCATTTTCTGAGTCTTTTTTAGCATCTCTTCTACCAATGACGATTAAAGCGGCTTGAATATCTGTACGAATTGTTGGTAATGGCTGAGATTTGCTCTCATTTTGAGATGTATAATCCCGCACAAAATTTGTCAGGGCTGCCATAATTTCCCAGTAGAATTTTGGCTCATCTTGAAGAATTTTCTCTAAATCATCAATTGCAGCCAAATGGGTTTCTATGTGGTTATGGTGCAGCTTTTGGATAGCAGCAATCAAGGGTTTTTTGCTAGATTTTTTTTGAGCAAACTTTATTTTTTTCGGGATATCAAATATCCGCATATATAAATCTTTTAAAATCAGGTTAGTTTTTATATGTTTAATTTTTTTGGAGCCTAATTATACTTAGTTACCATCAATATTATCCCATAATACTAGTGATTTAGCGCTCATGGGGAGAAACCCTATCCCTTGGTGTCTCGCCTTCTTCCAAAGGCAAAGGCTAGCGTCAAGGGAAAAGACCGCGCTGCTTCACCAACTTGCTATGTGCTGTATGACATAATTATAGTAATTTGGAAAATTAAGGATGAAAACCCAGCAATTAGATCAGTAGCCTCCAAATTGAAATACCTAGCTGATTTACTGATCAGTCCAGATGCAACAAAATTTACAGCCGATAGTTCAAGACTTGGTACTGATTGGTGGTGGACACAGCCACGCTATTGTGCTGCGGTTGTTTGGCATGAAGCCAATACCTGGTGTTCGTTTGACCTTAATCACCACAGCTTCAGATACACCTTACTCTGGGATGTTACCAGGACACATTGCTGGATTTTACAGCCATGATGAATGTCATATTGACTTAAGGCATTTAGCCAACTTTGCTCAAGCCCAGTTATACATTGATCGAGTTGTTGGTCTTGACCTGAAAAACAGACAAGTAATTTGTGCTAACCGTCCTACCGTCACTTTTGACGTGCTCTCTATTGATATTGGCAGCACTCCAGCTACAATATCTGTATCAGGTGCAGCAGAATACGCAATTCCCGCAAAACCAGTACCGCAGTTGTTAGCACAATGGCAGCAACTACTAGTAAATGTGGCTGCAAATCCTCAAACACCAATTAGCATCGGGATTGTGGGTGGAGGGGCTGGCGGCGTAGAATTAGCCCTATCAATGCAAGCACGCTTAAAACGGATTCTGCAAACAGAGGATTTGGCGATTCACTTATTCGGGCGTCATCGGGAACTGATGCCTGATCATTATCAGTCGGTACAGCATCAAGTTAAGCGAATTTTAACTCAGCGTGGTATCAGGTTATATCTGGGAGAAACAGTTTGTCAAATTGAACCACCCAACCTGATTTCTAATTCCTTTTTGCTTGCAGAGAGGAGAGAGCAAAATAGATTAAAAGTTAAGTGTGAGTCTGGGTTGATAGTCGAGTGTAATAAAGTTTTTTGGGTAACTCAAGCATCAGCGCCCCAATGGTTAAAAGCAACAGGATTGAGGACTAATGAGCAAGGTTTTATTTTGGTAGATGACACATTACAATCAATGACGCATCCCTACATATTTGCCGCAGGTGATATTGCTACAATGGTAAATCATTCTCGCCCCAAGGCTGGGGTATTTGCGGTGAGACAAGGTAAGCCTTTGTTTGAGAACTTGCAACGGTTTTTGTCAGGTCAATCTCTCAAACCCTACAAGCCACAGAAGGAATATTTGAGTTTAATTGGTACAGGTGATGGTAGAGCGATCGCTACCAAAGGTACTTTCACCTTATCACCCCACAAACTATTATGGTGTTGGAAAGATTGGATAGATCGCCGCTTTATGGAAAACTTTAGTAGGAAACTGGGGACTGGAGAATAGGGAAGAGTTTTGCTCATATACAACCCCGATTTTCCTTATCCTCCAGACATCGTTGTGTTGGTTGTAGTTCAAAAGATGTTTGTTTGAGCTAAAATTTAGAACTTATAACCTCTAGCAATCCAATATTGCCAATCGGCGAGTGCTTCTAGGGTTTCGCTATCGGTATCAATTGCTTCTATTTCCGATAGTTTTGCAGTAAATACATCCTCATCCTTGCCATCTGGATACACAACGTCCACAAACATATCTTTTAAACAATCTTCGTCTGGTGCCATTCCTAGTACCTCAACTTGCTTTGTCTGGGGTGTTGTGGATGGTTTGCGTCCCTTCTTTGTCCAGTTAGCCAAAAACGGAAAATTCAGGGTATCGTCGAGGTAGTCGTACCAACCCATGGCCCGGTCTTCTTTGTCTTCAGCATCAGCAATGATCTCTGTTTTGATGCGATGCTCTCGGATTTCATCGGGTTCAACACTAGGCATAAAATAAAAGCTGGTAGTAAGATGCATTCTGAAATATGGTATACCGCTTTGGCGATCGCCTGTCAATTTTCTCTCTGCTATCTCACCCAAGCATGAAATGAGCAAAGTAGAGTATTTTCCTAAAATTTGGCATTTTTTACCAAAAACTGGGGAATTTATGTAGTTTATGTCCAGACTAGCAAACCTGGGTGAGGCATCTTAGAAGAGATAAACACCCTCATGTAATTGGTAAATCTGCATTACTTCACAGCTTGCTTCTCTGTCACGAGTACGGCTGCACCCTTGGGGAAAAAGCCCTAGGCCTCTACTAAAGCTTTCGGTCAATGCATAATTAAATGCGGTCGATATCTACTAGTTGTGAGAGATAAATTCTAGAATGCTGGATTGCTATAAATCAGAGTTGATATTAAAAATCAATTTCTGAATTTGCTGGTAACTACAATCCAAAAAATAGCTAAACCAAACGACAATTCCTAAAAACTTAGAGCCTTCTTCGATTGTGTTGTGTAGGAACATTTCATCTGGAGTGCCTACATCAACTATGATTGAAATTGCAAAAAATAAAAGTGATAAAAATAAAATAGAATAATTAGTCTTTTTGAATAAAGATTTAAACTTAAATAAATAAATTAAAATCAACACTATATAAATACTAAAAAACACTGATTCCCAAAAATTCCTGACAAATACAGGATTTTCCACAGCATTTAAATCTATAAAAGGATAGTAATAATATTCATGAATTTGAAATAAATCATCAAAAACCAACATTAGTGTTATGCAACCAGAGAATAGTAAAAATCTTGACCATTTCCTAGATTCTAATCCCCGAATTTTCTTCATGACATAGGAAATAAATATAGAAATTGCGGCTGATGTACACCAAAAGAATATGCCCAGCATAGAGATCATCCCTGTATATGCAGGGAGTTGAGCAGCTGCATTAGCATCTATTACTAATTGAGCGAAAGGAATACCTTTAATCTTACATACAACTTGTATCAATATCAAAAACAAGCTGCTTGGTAAAACAACTCTAAGTATGGTTGTTCGCAAACTTTTAAACAATCGGAAGATAGGAGAGATAGATAAATTTGATTGCATAGTTTGTTTTCCAACTCCCAGTGAATCAATAAAAATTGTTAATTTTTCCGCCAAACAAGGCAGATGCATCTAGATTTTTGACCTTCTGTTTGTCATGGGTTGGATGAAGCTCCTGATTTGTGAAGACAAAAGGTTAACTCTAGGTTAAGTAGAGATTATATTATGAATAACATGGTGTTTCTACATTCTGACTAAAAAAATTTTCCATCAGCCTCATAGGGTGGGTGTCTCGCCCCATAAGACTGATGGAAACTTACTTTTATATTTGTTCTGATGTGGCTAAAAATTCATCTGGCCGATGATTCACGCCAGTTTTGAGGTTATTTGCCACATGGTCAATTATTGGCTAGTAGCTAGTAGCAGCCACTAGCAGTTAGCAGTCACACTTCCGCCGGATGATATTCTTGTTGTCTCTCCACAAAGCTTTGGACACGGGTGCGGTAGTCTCTGACAGTTTCATCGACCCAATCACGATCATTACTATTTGCATACAGATGTACTAGTGGTTCACTAGCATCTGGCAAAACTAACAACCAACTATCATCATAGGGCTGACAAATTTTTACCCCGTCAATGAGTTCGAGATTTTGGGCTGGGTGAGTTTCTACCAAGTAACGCATGAGTGCGCCTTTAGCTGACCAAGGACAGCGTACGGTATAATTTTTATGAATTACACGGGGTAATTCCGATCGCACAGTAGCCAGCGATCGCTCTTGGATGGTCAACATTTCAATAATCTTGGCAATGCAGAACATCGAATCAAATCCCGGATGCAATTGTGGGAATATAAACCCAGTATCTCCACTACCGCCTAGCACCACATTGGGATTTTTTTGACAAGCCTCCATCAAAGCTGTGGGATTAGCTTTGGTGCGAATCACTTTGCCATCGTGACGACGGGCGACTTGTTCGACAGCGCTGGTAGCATGAACTGGCACTACTACTGTGCCTCTGGGGTTAGATGTTAATATCATGTCTACCATCAGGGCTGTTAACATTTCCCCACGAATCGGGAAGCCTGACTCATCAACTAAAATCAATTGTTCCCCATTAGCTGAAACCTGGACGCCAAAGTTAGCCTTTAGCGCCTCAACTACATGACCTAATTGAGTTAGTAGTCCTTCACGGTCTGTTGTAGTCACAGCATTTTTATTCAGACTGGCATTGAGTACTACAGCATCAGCACCGAATTTATCTAACATTTGGGGTAACACTGCCCCTGAGACGGCGTAGACATAGTCAATTACGACTTTTGCCCGACTGTTGCTGAGGGTAGCCACATGTAACAGCTTCTCAAAGGCTGTGCAGTAACGGTCAATGACTTGGCTGGGGTAAGCGACATCACCAATTTCATGAGTCAGGGCCCGCCGCATATCTTCCTTAAAGTAAGCCCCTTCAATTTTCTTTTCCTGGGCTTTGGAGATATTAATCCCCTTGGCATCCATAAATTCAATTAGGATATAATCTGGGCGATCAGGATGTACTCGTACATGAATCCCTCCAGCCACCGACATTGTGGGTATTACAGTCCGCGCAATGGGGATAGCTGTAGCATCGAGGTTTTGGATATCCACACCTACGGACATTAAACCTGCAATCAGCGATCGCGTCACCATCCGCGAGACATTACGTTGGTCGCGGGAAACCGTTACCTTAGAAGCTGGTTTCAAAGTCGAACCATAAGCAGCTCCCAACTTCACGGCAAATTCTGGCGTGATGTCAATGTTAGCTAATCCTTGTACACCACGTTGCCCAAATAAATTTCGCTGCGCGGTGTTGCCCCAAATCAAGTTAATATTTAAAATTGCCCCTGATTCAATCTTTTTACTAGGCCAAACACGCACACCAGGGCTAATTTGGGCTTCTTCCCCCACCGTAGATAGGGAACCAACTACAGCTGCTTCTAAAACATGGGCGCGGCGGTCTACACGAGTCCCACGAGAAATTACGCAGGCGCTTAAATGTGCTTCATCACCAATAATTGCCCCATTCCACACAATAGGACGTTTCAAATTAGCATCAGCACCAACGGTGACATTATCTCCAATGATAGTTCCGGCTTCAATTTGGACTCTCGCCCCAATACGGCAATTGTCACCGATAATCGATGGCGTTTCAATTGTAGCTGTAGGGTCGATATAAGTATTTTGTCCTACCCATAACCCAGAAGAAACTTCTCTATAAGCAAATTCGAGTTGGACTTTCTGCTCTAAACCATCATACTGTGCCTCACGATAGGCGTCTAAATGACCAACGTCACACCAGTATCCCTGGGCTACGTAACCATACATCGGCTCATCCTTTGCCAATAGTAGGGGAAACAAGTCTTTGGAAAAGTCACATTCAGTGTTAGCTGATAGATATTCCAAAACTTCTGGTTCCAGGATGTAAGTACCAGTGTTGACGGTATCAGAAAAAATTTCACTAGTAGAGGGTTTTTCTAAAAATCGCCGAATTTTACCTTCGGCATCAGTAATTACCACCCCAAATTCAATTGGGTTGGGGACACGGGTTAAAATTAGGGTAGCTTTTGACTGTTTTTGTTTATGAAATTCAATTGCTGCGGTCAGGTCAAAATCTGTTATACTATCGCCGCTAATGACTAAAAAAGTTTCATCAAGCAGTTCGGCAATATTTTTGACACAGCCAGCCGTACCGAGGGGTTGGTCTTCCTCAACAGCATAGGTCATCTGTACACCAAAATCGCTGCCATCTTGAAAGTAGTCTCGTAGGACATCAGGTAAATAATGCAATGTGGCAACAACTTCTGTGATTTGATGTCTTTTGAGGAGATTGATGATGTGTTCCGCAATTGGTCGATTTAGGATAGGCACCATCGGTTTGGGTAAATCGCAAGTTAGCGGGCGCAGCCGCGTTCCCGAACCGCCAGCCATTAGCACTGCACGCATAAATCCTCCTTAGCTATTTGCAGCTTTTGCTGCATCACAACCCATGAGACACGTTGTGTTCTTCTTACTATTAGTCTCCTATGGATGTTGATATTTGAGTAACTTCCACAAGATGCATCTGATGAAGGATGAGTGAATTACTCATCACACTAGTACAGCGCGGCTTCAATGAAACACTTATTCCAAATCAGCAAAACGCTGACGCTGTATGCATTTTCAATTTTGTAGATGCAAAGCGGCTTTCCGCAGGTACTAGGGTATGTTTCTGATCTTAACTAACTAAGAACTAGCTACGATGCAAGGGGCTGCTCTAGACTGGAATATGAGAATCTGTTATGAAGTTACTCATATACCAGAAGCTGATGACTTTAGTCGTAATTTCTCAGTTTTGGTTATCAGCTACTGGAATGAAGTAAAAATACCTAAGACAAATTTTGTCAGTTACTTACGGAGTTGATAGTAATGGAATTCATTATTTTTTTGTTGGTTGCTGCTTACGGGTATGGTGGTTGGAGATTTTGGCGTGGGTTTAACCGGACTAATTTCAGTCACACTTTACCCAATCGTATTGGCTTATCTTTGTTGTGGCCTGCTTTATTTATTGCTAATAAATCCTATCGACGCAACTTTCAAAAGGCCTTAAAGGGCTAGAATTTTGCCAAAAATCGCCTGTGCATCAAAATTAGCAGGCATTCAGTCTTTAAATCTGTTTCTGGAAGTTATCTATAAAATACTGCTGCTCTCACAATAGTGGGTGTTTCATTGATCTAAAGACTAATCAAAAAAGTGGGCAATGCCCACTTAATTAGCTTTAAATAAACCCAATGCGATCAAGAGGCCAAAAGCGAAATGTGGCACGACCAATAATATTTTTTCTCGGTAAAAAGCCCCAGTAACGGGAGTCATTACTATCGTTGCGATTGTCTCCCATGACGAAAAATTCGTTTTCAGGTACTTTCACTGGTGGATAAGGATTATTGGGTGGTTCAGCAATGTAGTCTTCTTTTAAGGCTTGACCATTGAGGTAAACTTTGCCTTGAGAAACATTGACTACTTCTCCCGGTTCACCAATCACCCGCTTAATAAAAGCTTGGTCTTGAGGATATCCTCGACGTTGCAATTCTTCAGGTGGCTGAAAAACAATAATATCCCCAGTTGTGGGAGAGTGAAAACGGTAGGAGATTTTTTCCACCACTAGGCGATCGCCTGTGTGTAAGGTGGGTAGCATGGAGTCTGAAGGTATATAGCGAGGTTCAGCAATAAAAGTCCGGATGAGGAATGCCAAACACAAAGCGATCGCCACTAGAGTTAGATTTTCCTGCCAACTACGCCATATTTTTGATGATGCAGGGGCCTCTTTAACATCACTTTCGTGAGGAGTCATAGAAATTTTTAGCCAGTTAACAAAGTGGAACAAACACCTGGAAAGTTTTAGCGGTGAAGCTATACTTGTAAGCAAGCTAGGTTCAACACCAAACCTATACAAATATTCATAATACGGCTATCGCATCTACCAATTATAGGCAAAAGTTCCAAGAATAAAACACAGCTTGTCTAAAAATATGGTACAGGCTTAAGAATAGGTTAATTAGACAGATCACTACAATCCCTAATCTTAATTGCAGTGGTTTTCAGGTAAGCTTTGGTAATTTCTGAACTTTAATGCCTGCTTTTAAAAAGATAGTCACCGACTGGCAGTGCGATACAGCCAGTCGGTTTTTTCTGGGGAATGGGGTAGAGGAATTACGAATTGCGCTGCGATCGCCCAATCTAGGTAAAATTTGGAGGCGATCGCATCTGGTAAATTCCTCTGATGAGCAACACACCCCAAGCTGGACAACCTGCACCTGATTTCTCTACTCCTGACCAAAACGAAAACCCTCTTAGTTTGAATGATTTTACTGGTCAATGGATTGTTCTCTACTTTTACCCGAAAGATGACACCCCTGGTTGCACCACAGAAGCAAAAGACTTTACCGAGTTAGATCAACAGTTCAGCTATCTAGGAGCCAAAATCTTAGGCGTCAGTCCAGACTCCAGTAAATCCCACTGCAAATTTATCAGTAAACATGACTTATCCATCACTCTCCTGAGTGATCCAGAACATCTACTTACAGAAGCTTATGGTGCTTGGCGATTGAAGAAGTTTATGGGTAAAGAATACATGGGCGTTGTGCGGTCAACTTTCCTCATTGCACCAGATCAAATTATTGCTTACGCTTGGCCCAATGTGAAAGCTAAAGGTCACGCTCAACAAGTCTTAACAAAATTACAGGAATTGACAGCCAAATCCAGTTCTTCATAAAGAACACCAGAGGAGTTAAGGCTGATTTGATTAAATAAAATTACTTTTAATATGCCATTTTGTGCTTCGTGGAATTTTCCGTAAATTCTGTGAAGTGCAAAAAACTATATGCAAGCTTTTAATACAAATTTCATTTATGAAATACAACAGTAACGCTAAACTATGAGATAAATATTTTACTTGCTGAAGCGATGAGCCTCTGCATAAATCCCCTTTGTTCTCAACCCCAAAATCCTGATAACCTCCTGTTTTGTCAAGCATGTGGTTCAGAACTGTTACTGGAAGGTCGTTACCGAGTGATGCACACACTAGGTGAGGGTGGCTTCGGTAAAACTTATCAGGTGAGTGAAGCGCGAAATAATATCCCGAAAGTCCTCAAAGTACTGATCAACAATCAACAAAAAGCAGTGGAATTATTTCAGCGTGAAGCCGAAGTTCTCAGCTTTTTAAATCATCCTGGGATTCCTAAAGTAGAAGCAAACGCTTACTTTATCTATTTTCCGAGGAATAGGCAAGAACCACTACACTGCTTGGTGATGGAAAAAATTGAGGGGATGGATTTGCAAGAATATATCAGAAAACGTGAGAATCGCCCCATAGATCAAAAGTTAGCCATCCAATGGTTAACTGAAGCAGTAAATATTTTACGACAAGTACATAGCCAGAACTTCTTTCACCGAGACATCAAGCCTTCTAATATTATGCTGAGAGCAGAAGGGGGTCTAGCTCTCATCGATTTTGGCACAGCGCGGCAAGTTTCGGGCACTTACATGGCTAAACAGCCACAGGGTCAAGTAACAGGAATTATTTCTGTAGGTTATACACCCCAAGAGCAATTAAATGGTCAAGCAGTACCACAATCTGATTTTTTTGCTTTGGGACGGACATTTGTGTATCTGCTGACAGGTAAAGAACCCAATGACTCAACAATTTATGATTCATATACTGATGAGTTACGTTGGCGGAATTATGCTCCTCATATTTCGCCTCCTCTAGCAGATTTAATCGATCAAATGATGGCACGTTTTGCTGGACATAGACCAGCAAACACTGAAGAAATATTACAGAGATTATCAGTTATTGAGCACCCTGTTTCTACAAATATACCTCCTACATTCATTGATCCAAAGCCTCTCCCTATAAATCCACCTCAACCACTAGCAAACTATGAATATGCAGGTTTTTGGAGAAGGTTAGCCGCAGACTTAATCGATCAAGTAATTTTGATATTTGCAAGTTTTATTACAGCTGTGATTTTTGTTGCCAACGAACCAATGGATGATGAAACAGCAGGATTCCTATGGATGTTTTTGTACATTTTGATGGCTGCGGTTTACAGTTCAGCTATGGAATCTTCTGCGTTACAAGCAACAATTGGCAAAAAGGCGTTGGGTATTATTGTCACAAATATGAATGGTCATAAAATATCCTTCAGTCAAGCTTTGGCTAGGCATCTTAGCAAGATTATTTCCTATCTAACTTTGGGTATAGGCTACCTCATGGTAGGCTTTACTCAAAAAAGACAAACTCTGCACGATCAAATAGCTGGTTGTTTAGTGATTAAAAAACCTTAGGAACTATTGCCTATTGCCTTTCCCTATCTTTCACCTACAAAAGGATTCGTAAATTTTACCCCCTCTACAATAGAACCCGTTGTAAAATCCTCACTATAAACTTCTTCAATTTGGTTGAGTCGCGCTGTCGCCCAAATTTGTGCATCCCAAAACCCAAAATGATGGCTTTCCACACCACGAATTGCTTCTAAGGTGATGAGTCGTGTAATATCAACAACATGGCAAGCCCCCAAGTAGTTACGCATTCGTACCAGCGCCTCAGCAGGAGTCAAAAGCGATCGCCGAGTGCGGGTTGTCGCCATAAAAAACTCTCCCATCACTTGGGTACTAATTACTGCTTTCCCAGACCGAATCAATTGATCAGTAAGGGCGATCGCCAATTCTTGTTTCCCGGTATCCAGTGGGTCATAGATATAAACGAGAATATTGGTATCAAGAAAAACCCTACCGTTCATAGAGGTCTTCTCGTTTCCAATCCCGACCTCCCGGTTGAGCAGGTCTAGTTTTAATTTCTGCAATAAATTCTTTTTCGGCTTCCCAACGCGCGAGATCAGTTTGGGGTGCAGTTACTCTACCCAGATGAAGGTCAATGGCTTGGCGAATAATCTCTGCTTCACTGACACCTGTTTGTTGAGCGATCGCTTTTAGTAGATACTCTTGATGTGGTTCAATATAAATTTGCTTCCGAATTTTACTCGACACAATTGATATTAAATAATGTATACATCACATTATACATTATATACTAATTTAGTTGTGGGTTTGAAAAGCGATTAGAAATCGCGCGCCACTTGCTACAAGTCGGGAAACCCGCCCAAAGCAGTGGCTTGGCTACATAGACAAAACCCACCTCCGTGGGTTTCAAATGCCTAGTGTTAGTCCGCGCAGACAGACTTTGTTTGTGTAGTAGCAAATTATATTCGCCCAAAACTTTTCAAACATGCTCTTAAGGATTAATACCAACAAACTGATAACTATTAATGCAAACCTTGTTCTGTTAACAATTCATTCACCCAAACAACATCTGCTTCTGCAATTGGCGGAACTGGTTCACGAGTGTAATCTATCGCCAAATCAAAACCAGCGCGGTCGAATAAATCTTCAATTACAGATTGTAAATCTACTAATGGTTCTGTATCACCTTTACGTAGAGGTAAGGCAAAACTGGGTATTTTTTGTTGTAAATTAAAAGCATATAATTCTGCTTGTGGACGTAATTCACTACGACTCACCAAAATGCGATAATCAGAGTAGATTTGATTACCCAAAATTGGCATAGGTTCGCCGCTACGCAACAAGTCTATTTCTACTAGATGAGTGGAACTACCAAATACTTGTTGACGTTTAATATCGTAGGCTTTTCTACCTTCTCCAGTCCGCTTATTTTTGGGTGAGAGAAGTTCAATAACTGTCACCACTTCCCCCGTACCAACTTCGCGCACCTCCAGGTAACTTTCCCGCACTTCTTCTGGAATAGGTATATTAACTGTTATGGGTTTAGCTGGTGGTGAAGCTACGGCAAGATTAGATGATTCTTGTTCTGTCGTTTTTCTATATTTACCTATAGTTACATCTGGTACACCAACTAAAACAGAATTACCATCTGTCATTTGATAAACCCGCTTTTCAACTGCAACTCTGTATTTTGGGCGTAATTTTGGGATTAATAACTCAGCAATAAAAGTATTAATCCAATGATGAACTTCTGGCCATAGTTCAGGATCTTCTAAATAGGGATTCATTCCCGGAAACGGTGAGGGCATAGGTTAACTAACATAGGTTGCTCTGTGCTGATTCTAGCAATCCCTATGCCGTAGAATGTTTTGAGTAAAACACAAAATTTTCCTCTTTAGCATGAATAACACACAAACTTGGCATATTGTCAAGCACAATACTGGAAGCTGCGAAATCGTCCCCAGCGAGGAAGTTAGGGACGATAATACTGAGATTATAGAACAGTGGGGGCCTTTTAATTCTCAAGGAGAAGCGATCGCTCGTCGCGTTGGATTAATCAGGGCTGGTAAGTGCCAACCCCAATAAATTCCAGCCAAGATGTTTAATTCTTTTGTCCGCTCCTAATACCTTTAGCAGCGATTTGCTTACCCAGCACTTCCACAGCCTTAGCAAATTGTGGGTCTTCTAGGGTAGCGAGTTTGTCGCGCTCTTTGAGCCATAATTCCTCTTTCTGGGCATCGTTTAAATCCACTTTGATATCTGGATCAATCCCATGCTTATTAATATCTTTACCACTGGGAGTGTGGTATTTAGCAATGGTAACTGCTAGTCCTGAGCCATCTTCCAGAGGACGCACCGATTGCACTAAGCCTTTACCGAAAGTTTGGCTACCCACCAAAGTCGCACGCTTGTTATCTTGCAATGCGCCTGAAAGAATTTCGCTAGCACTGGCGGAACCTTTATCCACCAACACTACCAACGGCTTATTCGTTAAAGCGCGTCCATTGGCTATCTCTCGCTCTTGCTCACCCTGACGATCAATAGTAGAAACGATAGTACCCCTATTGAGCCACATCCGAGCAATTTCCACACTAGAGAATAGCAAACCGCCTGGATTACCACGTAAGTCCAAAACGTACCCAACAACCTTTTTGCTTTCTAAATCTTTGATGGCATTTCTCATTTCTTTACCAGCATTGGCGCTAAACTGGTTCAAGCGAATGTAGCCAAGAGTGCCGGATGGGGTTTGCTTTTGCGAAAATTTAACTGGGTGGATTTCAATACGGGCGCGTGTAATTACAAACTCTCTTGTTTGACTACCTCGCCTAATTGTGAGTTTGACTTTTGTATTTGGTTCACCGCGAATTAAGGATACTGCTTGGTTAGTATCCATCCCCTTAGTACTCTTACCATCGATTGTGAGAATTTCATCCTTTGCCAAAATTCCTGCTTTAAATGCAGGTGTATCCTCAATTGGCGCAATCACAACGAGTTGCTTGGTTTTTTCATCTAAGCTAATTGTGATACCAATGCCTGTCAGTTGGCCAGAGGTATCCACTTGCATATTCTTGAATTCCTCCGGGTCCATAAACCGGGTGTAGGGGTCTTCTAGCTTCTTCAGCATTTCCCGGATGGAATTGTAAGCTTCTTGCTGATTAGTATAAGACTTGCTCAAATACTCCTTCCGGACAGCCTGCCAATCTAGCTGATTAAAAGTAGCATCCACATATTGACGCTGAACAATTTGCCAAACTTCATCTACTAGTTCTTTAGGACTTTCTTTAAATAAAGCCTGACCTCTTGAGTGTATGCCAAGACTAGTAACCGCAATTGTCGAGAGCGTCACTGCCGTAGCACCCAAAACCAGCCTACTTTTTGTAATTACCATAATGACAGCTGTGCCAGAAGGAAAATTTTTATAGTTCAGTATGCTCAATCTAACACAGGGTATCACTGTCAGGATGGAGCATGTATTCTTATTACAACAAAATTGCTGAGAAATCCGGTGACATGATCAAGGGATTTGGGAATAGGGAATGGGGCATGGGTTATTAGTTTTTCTTCCCCCTGCTCCCTGCTTCCTCCCTAAACCTGCTCTGGTTCTACCCAGCGTCCATCTGCTTTGATGAGGTAAATTAATTCCTCAACGCCTTGGTCTTCTGGGACTTTTTTAATCTCTTCTCTACCACGATATAAAGAAATGTAACCGGGCGTTTTACCTACATAACCATAGTCAGCATCTGCCATTTCTCCAGGCCCATTGACAATACAACCCATTACTGCTATGTCTAAGCCTGTGAGATGTTTGGTGGCTTCGCGGACTTTGTGCAGTACTTCTTCCAGGTTAAACAAAGTACGTCCGCAGGAAGGACAGGCGACATACTCCACCATTGTCTTTCGCAATCCCAAGGCTTGCAGAATGCTGTAGCAAACAGGAATTTCTTTTTCTGGTGCTTCTGTGAGGGAAACTCGAATGGTATCGCCAATCCCATCAGCCAGCAATGTGGCAATACCAGCCGTGGATTTAATGCGTCCATATTCACCATCACCAGCTTCCGTGACGCCTAGGTGTAGGGGATAATCCATCCCTAAGTCATCCATACGTTTGGCGATGAGGCGATAGGCGGCTACCATTACCGGCACCCGTGAAGCCTTCATAGAAATAACGATGTTGCGAAAATCCAAAGATTCACAGATGCGAATGAATTCTAAAGCAGATTCCACCATCCCCTCTGGAGTATCACCATAGGTAAATAGCATCCGTTCAGCGAGGGAACCGTGATTGACTCCAATTCGCATCGCCTTACCTTGATCTCGCAGAGAAACTACTAGAGGTTCTAGGGTTTCGCGGATTTTGTCGCCAATTTCGTCAAATTCAGCTTTGGTGTATTCGGTTCTGGTGGTGTTTGGCTTTTCAAACACATACAACCCTGGATTAATCCGCACTTTTTCGATGTGCTTGGCGACTTCCAAAGCAATTTTCATGCCATTATGATGCACATCAGCAACAATGGGCACATCTCGATAAGCGGCAATTAATTTCTGTTTAATTTCCGCCAAAGCTTTTGCATGTGCCAAACTTGGCACAGTGACACGGACGATTTCGCAGCCAATCTCGTGTAACCGACGAATAGCCGCTACAGATCCATCGATATCTAGGGTGTCTTCGTTAATCATCGACTGTACCACCACAGGATAGTTACCCCCAATGGTGACATCTCCCACCTTTACAGGACGGGTTTTACGCCGCTTGATTGTTGTATCGAAGATTGGTTGACTAGATGTGGTATTTGCAGTTGTAACTGTGGGCAGAGTTTGCATAACCTCATTAGGTAAATTTGCTGTAGCGGAAATATCAAATTTCCAAACCTCTGTTTCTCAGATTGCCACAGGTGGGGCTATTTTGGGTGAAGCAACAGCAAAAAAAAGAGGAAGTGAGTTAATGGGATTAATCAAGAGATTTAAACAGGATTTTCATCATCTATTTAGTTAAGTAGCGATCGCTGATCTTACTGAGTATCACTTATAGAATAAAAGTTACTACAATTATGACCAACCACATAGAAGCCCAACTACCTATTCCGCCCCACTTTAACCCTGAAAAAGTGTGCGAAGTCTGGCGTGTACCCTACCAAGAACGTGCAGATGCAGCTGAAGCTTGGGCAAAACAACACAATATCAAACCAGCCTCTGGTGATCAAACCCGTGTTTGTCTACTATTAATTGATGTCCAAAATACTTTTTGCATCCCCGGTTTTGAATTATTTGTAGGGGGAAAATCAGGCTTGGGTGCAGTAGAAGACAATGGGCGACTGTGTGAATTTATTTATCGTCATTTGGGGGTAATTACAAAAATTATACCAACGCTTGATACTCACACAGCTACGCAAATTTTTCATCCTATCTTTTGGGTGAATAGCAAAGGTGAACATCCTACTCCAGCCGCTACGAGTATTACTCCAGCCGACATCGACCAAGGGATTTGGCAAGTCAACCCAACCGTTGCTAATAATATTACTAATAGTGACTATGAATTATTACAAAAACATGCTTACCATTACGTTAAACAGCTAAGTCAAGACGGTAAATATCCCCTCACTGTTTGGCCATATCATTCAATGCTCGGTGGTATTGGTCATGCTTTAGTTTCATCGGTAGAAGAGGCAATATTTTTTCATTGCCTAGCGCGTCAAAGCCAAACGCAATTTGAAATTAAAGGTGAGAATCCTTTAACAGAAAACTATTCAATTTTACGTCCCGAAGTTTTAGTAGATTTTGAGCAACGTCCTCTTGCCCAGAAGAATATAAGCTTGATTCGACAACTTTTAGAATTTGATGTGGTGATTATTGGTGGTCAAGCTAAAAGTCACTGTGTCGCCTGGACAATTGATGATTTATTGACAGAAATTCAACAGGTAGATGCGACTCTGGCTCAAAAGGTTTTTCTGCTAGAAGATTGCACTTCCCCGGTGGTTGTACCTGGTGTTGTTGATTACACAGAACAGGCTGATACAGCTTTTTCTAGGTTTGCAGATGCAGGGATGAATATCATCAAATCTACGCAAATAATTAACTTTATTTAATGTAAAGGAACGCAGAGTTTCGCTGAGTAATTCCCTGCGTCTTAATCTTATTTGGTCAGATGACTTTTCGGATCTTCTGCTACCCAGCCTAGGGATGAGCTGGAACGGACTTCAAAATGAAGATGCGGTTGACTAGAACTGGGCTGTCCACTAGTGCCTACGGCTCCTATTACATCACCTTGTTGGACTTGCTGACCGACCGTAACTTTAATACTGTCAAGTTGAGCATAACGAGTTTGGCGTCCGCCACTGTGGTTAATGATGACTAAATTGCCATAACTGCCTTGCTCATTGGCAAAGACTACAGTTCCGGAAGCGATCGCTTGTACATGTGTACCCAACGCTACTGATAAATCGATGCCACTATGGAAAAATACATCACCAGTGGTGGAATTAATTTGCCAGCCATAAGGCAAAGTCACAGTACTGACCTCCGACAAGGGATATCCAGTTAGCGACGTAGGACTCGCCTCTGTATCAATAGGGGTGGCGGTGGGAGACTTAGTTAAGGAGCCATTTGGCGACCAATTTACCCCTGGAATAAATACGATTCTGGGGTCTGACTGGCAGCCATTCACCTCAAACAAGGCATCAGCGCGGACTTTATATGCTGTTGCTACTTGCCGCCAAGTTTGACCGCGCGGCACTTCCACAACAATCCCATTGTAGGGAGGAATCTGAAGTTCGCTACCAACGGTAACTGTACCATTCTTGACAGCCGGATTCATGCCGATAATGGTGGCAGGAATCAGATTATAGCGCTGCGCTATACTCTCCAAGGTTTCACCACGAGCAACTATGTGACGCCGGAAGCGCGATAAAGCCGGAGTCGGGCAACTCCCTACAGCAGCATTCACGCTTTCTGACTTTGGGAGTATGGATACTAGCCCCAAGGAACTGATTAAACTACAGAGAAACACCAGACGATAGGGAAAAGTCATGTCTAACCGTGAAGAGAGCAATAACTATAGATTTTAGATTTGAAATTCAAGATTGGGCATTGGGGAGCCAGTTGCGTGGGCGGGTTTCCCGACTTAAGCGAACTGGCGTCATTGGGCATGGGGATAATTACTCTTGAACGCCAATGCCTCTTGATTCTGGATTCTTGACAAATGACGAATAACTGGTTTCTCAAAAATTGATCTATCCAGTTGCTGTTTGCTTGACTAAACTAAGAAATTAGCAACTGCATTGCTGTCCTTGAGTAAAATGATTATGAAGTTATCTTTAAAGCAACTGGCCGTTTATCTATCTTTACTAGTGTTTGGCGGCGGTGCAGGTTTGTTGGGTAGTCGCTATCTTTTGCCGCAACACTACTCTTTTCGGCAATTAAGAAATGTCACTGTGGCTTTACCGCCAGAGTCTGTAGCTCCTAATTCTGTGAGTGGGACAATTGGAGCTACTGGTGGTGATAACGTGAATTTTATTGCCACGGCTGTGCAAAAAGTCGGCCCGGCAGTAGTTAGAATTAATGCTACACGCAAAGTGGCTAATCCCATATCTGACGCTTTGAAAAATCCTCTGTTGCGCCGATTCTTTGGCGAGAATGAGCAACCAATTCCCAATGAACGAATTGAAAGAGGTACGGGGTCAGGATTTATTTTGAGTGCTAATGGAGAATTACTGACTAACGCTCATGTAGTTGCAGATACTGATACAGTGCAAGTTACCCTCAAAGATGGTCGAACTTTTGAGGGGAAAGTCTTGGGAGTTGATGCTGTTACTGATGTAGCAGTAGTCAAAATTAAAGCTAGTAAATTGCCCACGGTGAAATTGGGCAATTCCCAAAACTTGATTCCCGGACAGTGGGCGATCGCTATTGGTAATCCTCTAGGTTTGGATAATACCGTCACTATTGGCATTATTAGCGCTACTGATCGCACCAGTGCCCAAGTCGGTGTGCCTGAGAAACGAGTCAGTTTCATCCAAACCGATGCTGCAATTAATCCTGGTAACTCCGGTGGCCCGTTGTTAAATGCTCAAGGGGAAGTGATTGGTGTGAACACTGCCATCCGCGCCGATGCTCAAGGATTGGGTTTTGCTATCCCCATAGAAACCGCCGCCCGGATTGCGAATGAACTATTTACCAAAGGGCGTGTACAACACCCTTTCTTGGGGATCGAAATGACAGACCTATCTCCAACGAAAAAACAACAAATCAATCAAGAAAATCAGCTCAACATTCAGCAGGATGTTGGCATTGTGATTAAAGGTGTGCTAGAAAATTCACCAGCAAAACGGGCAGGACTGCTTCCGGGAGATGTAATTCAAAAAATTAACGGTAAGCAAGTCAGAACCGCAGCCCAAGTCCAAAAGATAGTTGAATCTAGCTCAGTGGGTGATGTTTTAGCAGTCGAGGTTGACCGGAACGGTAAAACTCAAACCTTCAATATCCAGTCAGGGGTTTATCCTCAGAAGAAATAGTCACCTGAATTTTTGCTTGTTGACTATTGACTCGACAAATGCTCTAAATGCATCCTTTGTTCCATCTGGCGTAAGAAATACCCCGTCATCATCGCTGACGCCAAAAGGCCCGCTAGGTTATCCCTGTCTGTTGTAATTTGCACGTTGAAATTTTCTGCGGGTAACATTCCCACTAGCCCTTGGACGTTTTGCGAAATTATTTGTTTAATTTCGGGACTAACGGACTGGGCGACACGGGCTAAAACTTCCGGCGACTGGTGCTGTAGATACTTGAGCAACGGATTTGGTTGTTCCTCAAAGTGGTCGTTCAGAAGTTGATTGGTGTGTTCCTCAGAGTTGTCATTCAAAAAGTCGGGATCAAAAACCATTGGCAGTTTTTCTTAGCTTGGTTGCTAATTCTACTCTAAACCATAGTACAAGAGTAATGCATTTTCCACAGGTATAAGCCGTGAAGATGAGCAACAAGGTTGCAGGGGAGGAGACGTAGAGACTTAGCACGGCTGGGTTTTTACCTATGCCTTTATTTTGCTTCCAATTCTAGATCCAGTTCCAGTTGTTCTTCCTTCTGGCTGGTAGCCAATATTTGGGGAAGTTGTTCGATTTGAAAATACTGATGAAATTTGGGGGTAATTTGTAGCGAATATGAGCGAGAGTCATTGTCTCGCCGTTTGCGAACAAAACCAAGTTCTACAAGTTCTGGGACATGTTGATACACTCCAGAACCGCGCAGGTTAATCAAGTCGCTTTGGAGTATGGGGCTATTGAGCGCGATCGCTGCTAAAGTTCGCAATGCCCCTAATCCCAATTCTACGGGAATCAATGTTTGCACTAAGTCATGAAAATCTGACCGTAGTTGCAAACTATAACCATTTGGAGTTTCTACGACTTCTAGGGCACTGTCTCGATGGGCATAGTCATCAATCAGTTCAATTATGCTTTCTTCAACGGTGGCGCGATCGCACGCGGCATACTCGGCGATTTCGCCGAGCGACAAGGGCTTACCCTTTAAATAGAGAATTGCTTCTATCTTCGTCGCTGTGGCTGTAGTCATTTAGTGAAGAGTCATTGGTCATTGGTCGTTTGTCATTAGACAATTGACACCTGACAAAGGACAGGTAACATTGTGTGTGGGAATTTATCATAATTACCTGAAAATGTCAAGATTAATGGGCATGTAGAGACGTTGCACTGCAACGTCTCTACTCCTAAAATCCTCTGGTTTTGAGGATAAATTCGGCGATCGCTAAGTCTTGGGGGGTGGTGACTTTTAAATTTGTCTCCTCTCCTGCAACGATTTGAACTGGGATGCCACACTTTTCAAATAAAGCTGCATCGTCAGTTACTTTCCAACCCTGACGAACACCTTCAGCGTGGCACTGTTTCAATAACTTCACATTAAATCCTTGGGGAGTTTGCGCTGCCCAAAGTTGTCTCCTATCGGGCGTACTTTGAATTATGCCATTGGCATCAACTACTTTGATGGTATCTTTGACGGGTACAGCCGCAATTAATCCAGAACAGTGCTGAATCGCTTGGGCGCAGGAGTTGAGTAAATCCGGCGTAGCTAAACATCTAGCTCCATCATGAATCAACACTTGCTCTGCGGCGGCTGGCAGCGCCTGCAAGCCATTGTAAACTGACTCTTGGCGGGTGGAGCCGCCACGAATTAATTCCACTGGTTTACTCAGCTTTAAGTCCGCGAGAATCGTCTTTAAGTCATCCCAATCAGTAGGCTGGGAAATAATCCCAATCCAGGAAATTGCCCTGGCCGCAGATGCGGCTTTGAGAGTCCAAGTAATAATTGGCTGCGATCGCACTGTCAGGAGGAGTTTATTGCGATCGCTCCCCATTCTTTTTCCTATACCCGCAGCTGGAATTAGTAGATACACAGCATTCCTCAATTTCTAACTAGGGACTGTCTTTATTCCCTAACTTCCAAATTATGAATTCAAAATGAGTGAATTTTGAATTTTGAATTTTGAATTTTGCGTACTCCTGCGGTGAGGCAAGCTACGCGTAGCGTGTCGTAAAGCCTGTGGCATAGCTACGCTTAGGGCGCAGCCTCTCGTAGAGAAGACAAAAGTTCTGTAGGCGGTGAGCGCGGCCACATGTGCGGTATGAACCACCGAGTTGACTGCCGTATCCGGAGGAATTTCCCAACCTAGAAAACTTTTAAAGACGAATTTTGAATTCCCCGGAGGGGCATACCTATATTCCCCTAAAATAGGGAGCGAGTAAGCGTCAATAAATATTATGCGAGTAGTAGCCCTTGTACCTGGCGGAATTGGCGAACAAATCCTCTTATTTCCGACACTAGATGATCTGAAGCGCTATTACCCCAACGCTCAGATAGATGTCGTAGTAGAACCCCGGTCAAAGGCTGCCTACCGGGTGAGTAAGTCAGTTAATGAGGTACTGACCTTTGATTTCAAAGACCGTAATAGTCTAGCCGATTGGGGCAACCTAGTGGGTTCCATTCGTGATCGGGAATATGATGTCGCTATTGCTCTTGGGCAAAGCTGGTTAGTGAGCCTGTTGCTATGGTTAACAGGAATTCCCAGACGCATTGGCTACAAAGGTAAGGGTTCTGTTTTTCTCACCCACATTGTGCAGTTCAACTCATCCCAGTATTTGGCAGCCGCGTACCACATACTGCTAAAGGCAGTCGGTATTGATTCTCCTGTGCCAGAGTTGGCAGTTAACATACCAAAACCCGATATTGAGTGGGCACAGAAAGAACAAAGACGTTTAGGGGTGAATGAAACAGGTTATGTGTTGATTAATGGTAGTTCTGGGCAATTATCCCAGGTTAAAACTCGGGATAACATCTATCCTGTGGAGAATTGGCAACAAATTATTCAAGATTTCCAACACAAGCAACCCGATCTGCCTGTAGTGGTTATTAGGGGAGCCGATGGTGATGAATTCACGCGATCGCTTTTAAATTCATCTGCCAATATTCGGGTAACTTCCCCTAATGATATTGGTAAATTAGCGGCGATGATCGGTGGCGCGAGTTTGTTCCTCACTACCGACAGCGTACCCCTGCAATTGAGTGTAGCGGTGCAGACCTATACTATCGCCCTATTCGGCCCCACAGACCCAGCAAAGGTACTGCCAAAAAGTGAAAAATTCTTAGCTATTAAATCCCCTACGGACAAAGTAGCAGATATTTCACCTCAAGTAGTTTTGCAGAAAATTTGGGGTGGCTAGACCCCTTGTTTTTCGAGAGTACATAAATATCAAAGTCGGTTACATTTATCGCCTATAAGATTTACCTATATCTGTGATTGGGTGAAATACAGGCATTACCTACCTAGGGGCACAACTATTTAGTTGTGCCTTTAGTTATGTTTTGTGGGCTACTTTTATTTGAAAAAACTAGGTTCAAAACCTTACTGCTTCCAAAAATCCCAGTTTTCCAAGATAGGTAGTAGTCTGTCAAGATAAAAATGATGGATTGTAGTGCGGGCATCTTGCCCGCGTGAGCGAGACGCTCACACTACCAAAAATCCCTCAAAACAAAATTGACAGACTAGTAGAAACCCCAACGCCAGTTCTCTCAAGTCGAGCCACTGTGTTCGGTCGCCAGACTTGAAGCAAGTGGCGTGGTTTCCCAACCTAGGAATGCCACTTCCTACAACGGGGGGAACCCCCCGAAGTTTGCCGGAAAGAACATCTCCCCGGCAACTTCTCTCAGCAACGGAGTGGCTCAACTTTTCAAGACAAATTTTGAATTGATTCATTGTTCTTGACAAACAATTTCTAGAGCTATAAATTTGTCTTCAGTTTCGGTGCTACTGTCATCTAAAATCCAATCCTAAGCCACAAAATCCTGACTGAATGGTAACTGTAATAAAAACGCTTTTTTCTTTCTTGAAAATATTAGTTTTAATAAAATTTTGGGAAAAATATAAATAAGATTACTCTGGTGATATACATTGCTCCCAACTAATTGAGATTGGGGATAGGTAAACTCATACTCTGCCATGCTTAAAAATGAGCAGTGGCTTTGAGCATTTGGGATTGAGTTAGAAATTTTGTTGTTTTGTTACTAAATAAATTAACCATCGTCTGAGATTTGAGCTAAAACAAAGATTAACGACTTCAGCAACACAGACTGGAGAGACTTGGCTTTTTAGTGATGTATGTCACCAAAATTACCTGGTGTGATTAGCTTATGAGTAGACATAACACAAAATGTTAGGTTTCTTTAATTTCCTATTGACTTTTGGCAATTGAATACCCTGTAAATATATTTTTTATCAAAAGGAAAAATAAATGGTAATTCGATTACATACTTTGATAACAAGTCAAAAACGCTACATTCAAATTGACAGTCAACCACACCATATCATAGGTCTTTTGAATAAAATCATGCACTTGCAGAGCATGTATTTTTGTGAGGTTGCAAATATTTATGGCGCTTACTATGAGGATGAACAAGACGGAACGATAACTTTCTATCAAGCTAAAAAACTTGAAAATAGTAATCCAGGGATCTGGACTTATCTTGTGTATACCTGTCCATCAGGAGAAGAAAAAGTATTTCGTGACTCATCTATTAATACAGATATAAATCTTATCAATAACTTATTAACTGGGCAAAAACTGGCTCAATTAACTTTCAATATTAATGAATATCTCAAATATAAAGGTAATGAATCGAAATATCTAGATATACAACTTCCTGATGATTGGAATAGCGAAGCAGGCAGGGCAATTGCTAATATTCTTGTAGAAGAATTGCAGGCATTTAAATCTTTACCTATTTTTCTGGAAGGTGCGGGTAAAGAATATATGCAAGCAGTGTTAAATGGCTTTATTCAAGCTGCACAACAAATTTTAAAAATTAATGGTACAGTAAATGACTTTGAAGCAGCTCAATATGATGTATTGCAGAAAACTCAGATTGAGGATACAGCAAATTTAATTCTTGCTTACAACGATTATCGGCTATGGCAGTCGGCTCTACCAAGTAAATCGAAAGCTGTCGAGTACGCTTTTAATACTGCTTTAAGCTTAATCTGCCGCATGAGATAAATGATAGAGGTTCGTAGCGATCATTAAAGTACTCACTACGAACGGTTTTTTTACAAGATGGCAAAAAAGGCATCTTCTAACTCATAACCTAGCATTTGCGCCATTGATTTCAGTCGTGATTGACTGGGAATATTTTGCTGTTTAAGCCAATCACTCAAAATAAATATTTCTTGCATCAGAAATATTTCTAAAGCTTCTGGATTGTATTGAATGCCTTCTTTGGCGCTAAACTGGTGCGGTACGAGCATGGCAGTATAACGTGCAAATTCCCCAGCTTTCCAATCTAGTAAAAATGGTAGCCAGGGATAGCGAGCATTTAAACGCAAAAACCACAGCCTTACCTCCGGAACTTCTGAGATTTCCCTGGGATCACCTGGTTCTAGAGCATAGTTGATCTCAAATTGTAGCTGCTGTTCATGGGATGCGATCGCTCCCTCTTGCAGCAATTGCTCAATCACCTCTGATGCAGGTGACAGGTCAAGATTGTTAATGGAGTCAGTATTGATGGCGATCGTGATTGTCATTGACTCAGCACTTGATGCTCAACTGTAGGATCGAGAATCCACAGTAGCAGCTTTCAGGGATGGATGCTACATCTATAATTTGACTTTGTACCATTTTGTCAGTGCAGCAGGAACTCTAGAGAAAATAAAGACGCGATATGCTTCGCGTCTCATAACATCTTTGTCTTCTTTGTCTATTTGCCGAAATTTATAGGAAAATAATCCACTTAAGATTTGCTGGTCTTTATTTCACGACAAAACCTCCCGTTGAATTTAAGTTTCAATTTTCCGTATTCGCTTGCCAGATATTATGTGAATTTACAGACGGTCTGTTAATACGTGAATATGCTGAAAATTGGCATTATGACATCGGGAAGTTCGGTGTTAGTAACAGTACAGTTTGAGCTTTGTCGTGGTAGCAGGCATTTAAATAATATTTTTTAAGTCTAATTTGTTACTGTTATTCAGTATATGTATTAGTGAATATACATAACAACCTCACTTATATTGTTTAATTTTCCATGATTCCAGGGCACTGGGCTTAGTTTTATGTAGTAATAAATTATATTCATCCAATACTATCAAAATAAATAAAAGTTAATTGCCAACTACATGGACAGGCGATCGCCACAATAGTCGCCATAGCCTTTGCAAACCGCCCTGAGGTGGACATTCATTGCTATTTTAAGCTAAAGTTGTAATGAGTTTGTTTTAGAGTAGGGTGTAACTAAAAAACCTCCGATCAGCAAACGCCAAACAAAAAAATCATTGCCTCAAACTGTGATTTTCTCTGCAATCAAAAGCAATCACACAGTCTGAGGTGGAGTCAAATCATATAATATTTTGGCTTATAAGAAAAATCTATTAACCTGGAAATGGGAAAACTGCCCCAACAGTTAACAAAGTTAAAGATGCAAAAACAAGCAATATCTACACAACCAATTCGCTCCTTGGAAGATGCTATTGAAAAGTGTCAAGTGCTGGGTATGCGCGTCAGTCGCCAGCGTCGCTTTATTCTAGAACTACTTTGGCAAGCAAATGAACATCTTTCCGCCAGAGAAATATATGATCGCTTAAACCAGCAAGGTAAAGAAATCGGTCATACTTCTGTTTATCAAAATTTAGAAGCCCTATCTAGTCAAGGGATCATTGAGTGTATTGAACGCTGTGATGGTCGTTTATACGGGAATATCAGTGATTCCCACAGCCATGTTAACTGTCTTGATACTAATCAAATCCTGGATGTGCATATAGAACTACCTGAAGACTTTGTCCGTCAAGTTGAAGCACAAACAGGCGTGCGGATTACTGACTATAGTATTAACTTTTATGGCTACCGCAACTCACAAGAAAGCTAGATTTGTCATGAGAGTTTTCTGCTTTTATTTCCCGTTTCTTAATAGCCGTTACTGTGATCAGGAGTGCTAACACTTAAAAAGGATAGTCTCGTCCTCAGCATCATTATGGTACAAATCCACTGGTAAAATCAGCTCACCTTCTAGACTTTCAATGAGCACGATATCAGGGAGATTTTTTAACTCAGCATTTGGGTTGGCTGTGGCGTTAGTGATGTAACGAAGAGAGTGCTGTGAGAGTAATTGTTTGAGATTTTGAAACTGCTCTAGAGAGAAAATAGCACTACTCAGTATGGCAGTTTCTTTAGTAGTTTCGCTGATAATTGTGGCAGATATGCAGGTATGGGTGAGATTAGCGCCTGTGAGATTGGCGTCTTTGAGATTAGCACCTGCTAAATTCGCTACTGTGAGGTTAGTGTTTGTCAAGTTTGCGCCTGCGAGATTAGCATTTGTGAGGTTTGCACCTGCGAGATTGGCATCTGTGAGGTTTGCACCTGCTAAGTTCGCCCCTATCAAAACTGCATCTGATAAATTTGTCTGTTCAAGATTTGCGCCAGCTAACATAACTTGCGGTAAGTAAGCTTTTGATAGATTAATTCCGGCTAGAGATTGAGAAGCGACGCGAGTTGAGAAAGAGTCTGTGGACAAAACTGCTGTTCTTGCAATCAGCAGATGCAGGGCTTGGGGATGAAATTCTGCGGAATTGGCTGGATTTCCACCAGGCGAAAAGGGGATTTGTTCTTGGCGGTAGCAAGCGCAAAGCAAGACAAAGATATTTAGTCCCACAGCAGCATTTACCTGCTCCACATTAACAGGGTTTTGCAAGGCGCGAAAATGGGTTAAAGCTTGATGTGCTATGCCTTCATTGAACCAACGCCCTTCACAATAAGCACGCCAGAAAGACTCAAGACGTTGACGCAAAAGTGTCAAAGAAAACTCCCACGTTTGTAGCCTTTGCAATCCAGCGATCGCTAGTGCTTCTATTTTCTGTGAAAGAATGCCGTAACCAAGTAAATTATACAGGTGCTGGGCAACACTACTAGGTGAATTAAGAATAAAGGTAACTGTTCCGTCTGCTGCTTCTTGTTGCTGAGTCAGGGTTTGAAGTTGGGTAACAATAGCTTCAGCACAGAGGTATTCCCCAACTATGGAGTGAGTGAATTCAGTCCTTAGTTGTGAGTGGTGGGGTGTGAGTATTGACTCAGGACTTTTAAAATAGAAGGCTGGTAGGGAATTGGGCGTAAAGTTTGCCGGCAAATTCACATGATGGCGATCGCTGTGTAAAATTTGTAGAGCGATCGCTTGCATTTGCTCAATTAAATCTTGAGGATGGCGTTGAGCAAGTAAATTAGCGATCGCTATTGGTGTACGGTGGATATGAGCCGACCCTGAGCGCAGTAACATTGTTTTCATCCCACCAGTGAGAGGATACTCCAATAACCAACGACTCAAACGTTGGTGGATTTCCCATAACAGGGCGGTGCTTGTGGAATGGTGGCTATGGACTAATTGTAAGAGTTCCTCATCTAGAAGCCCGTCACGGTGTAAAACTCCTAACAAATACAACATCAACGGTTGACGGACAAAGGCAGAGAGTTCTGGTAGTTTAGAATTACTGGCAAACAATCCTGCCTGCTTCAAGAACGTAAAATAGTTTTGGGCAATGAGTAATGATTGTACTGCTGTCCAATGCTGAAACCACTGTTTTAGTCCGTCCACATCCAAGGGCTGGATAGCAATCCTTTTCGATAGTAGAGGCAATTCGGGGATGATTTCTTGTAAAGTTGCCGTCCGACTTGTCAACACAATCTTATGTCGTCCCTGAGATTGCAACCGCAGCAAATCTTCCAGAAAAATTACTTTCTCCCTCTTACCTTGATTAGAGGGTGGTAGTTCATCCAAGCCATCAAGCAACAAAAGACACCGGGGATGGTTTTGTTCTAGCCAAGTAGTAAGATTTATCTGGTAACGCAGCGAAAAACCAGAATTCAGGGTGGATTCTAAAGTGTTACCGTATGATATGTCCCGTAGTCGAATTACTATTGGCATCCAATTAGGATAGAGTTCCCGTGCCACTTTAGCAGCCCAAATTTCACAGAAACTGGTTTTGCCATAACCAGCTTCCGACTCAATAATCGCAATAGTTTTTAAATCATCTAGCTGTTGCTGTGCCCATATTCTTAAATCAACTGGGGTGCTAGTTTTTTGAGGTGGTTCAGAACTGCTTTCCTCAATTGGTAAACCTGTGAGGGGAACGTAAATATCCTGAAGTGCGAAGGACTCCATCAGCAAGGGTTTACTCAGACTTTGTAGCAAGCTGGCGCGGTACTGTTCCCGGTACAAATCAATTTTGTCGTTGACTGTAGAACTGGATGATGTCCCTAATAAATTGGGTGGTAATAAATTTCCCAAGCAGACAAATTTTTGCAATTGGGCTAAAGGGGCAGCATTCTCAGCAATAACTCTCAGTAAGTGCCCAGGAAGTGCGGATGATAAACGCTGTGTTAGCAATTTAGCCTCTAATTCTTCCGTACCATTGACAACCAACCAAGCGGCGGTAGCGCTATTCATTTGTTGTACCAGTAACGAGTCTGCTACCAAAGAAAGTGCTTGTTCGGCTTGAGTATCAGTCAGTTTGCCTGGGTTGAGAGTTTTGAGTAACCCTTGCAGTTGGGCATTTTGCAGGGGTTTGGCCAGCAGAGGGAGAGATGAAATATCTTCTCCTGTACCGTCGAGCCAAATCATCGCCCTATCTAGCCAGGGTTTTTGCAGGCTAATTTCCTGATGTAAAACCTGTTGTAGAGCATGGAGGTAAGCTATTTGAAACGCTAGCCATGTACCTTCATTGCGTTTTAAAGGTTTTTTTTGACTCAGACTACGTAAGAGGTTTTCAGTTAACAGGGCAATGACTGTGATTTCTCGCCAAACAGCGCCTAAGGACAGTTCTAAGACCTCTGTCAGGGTACAAATATCAAATGGTATAAAACTTTTTACTTCCATATCCTCAATAATACGGAAGGCAATACCTGCCATCTGTCCTGGCTTTAAGTCTTTGAGCGTATGGATTTCAATATAGCGTTCTGCCAACCAATGGCGAATACTAATGTTCATTTAATTACATTCTAAATTGCTGCCTATGGCAATTATGGTCTATTTCTGAAGTTGGGAAACCAGTGAGAATAAGGAAGACTAGGATTTTGTTATTTGTCATTTGTTGTTTGGTAGAGACGTTGCAGTGCAACGTCTGTACAAGGTCAAGAGAGGTTATTTTTTCAGTTTTCTATTCCCCTGGGGTGGAACAGCGACCTCAGGAAAAGCCAAAGCCCAGTACCAAAGTCTTATCCAAAATCTCAAACCCAAAATGGTATAAGTATCAAAGCTGTTTCCTCAGCAGGGAAAACATTGTCGCTGTTTTGAGCAGACTATGAGCGATCGCCCTTTAAAATTATTGTTAATCGACCCAGACCCCATCTTCCGCCTTGGATTACGGGTCGCTTTAGAGGAAATTCCTAACTTGCAGGTGGTAGCGGAGGTAGGAACAGATACTGCTGCTTTGCAGGTGCTAGCAGAAATTGCTAAACAAGACTTGAACCAAATCAATTTAGTGGTTTTGGAATTAGGTAATGGTCGTTCTCGCAACCTTCAACGGCCAGGTTTACAACTTTGTGAGCAACTAAAAACTTTATACCCCCATCTGCCAATTTTGCTCCTCAGTTCTGTCCCGGAATCAGGACTGTTGTTAGCTGCTAAAGCGGCTGGTGTAGATGGATATTGTCCCAAAGGTACACCTGTTGCTGAGTTAGTAACTGCGATGCAGGATATCGCAGCAGGAGGTTCCTCATGGTGGGAAGAGAGGGGGGGAATCGTAACTTCTGACTCAGAACTCAAAACTCAGCCAGAATTGCCCAGGAGAGTCTCAAACTTCGGTAACTCAGCACTTGTTTTTGCCAGAGTGCGGAATAATTGGCGTTTGTCAGGAATTGATTACATTGAAGCCACTTTAAAAGAAGTTAACGCCCAATTGCAAATACCCGGATTGCCATTAATCGATCAAGCTATTCTCGCCGGACAGCGACGAGAATTATTAGCGGCGCGTTGGTTACTCAATCGGTTGTTAGCGACACCACAAGAGAGACAACAGGAAAAGTCAACGCCATCTACTCCACAATCACCACCAATAATTCCCTCCTTTAGTAGTGCCATAACCCCATCAGACTCACAAACAAGTCAAGTTTCACCAGCTTTACTTAGTCCTAGAGCCTTGCAATCTGCTTTATTTACAGATTGTGTGACTAAACTGCAATTCCCTTTAGAAAATGTCACAGATACCTCTTTAGAAATTGACATTTTACGTGAAGGTAAAAAACGGGAATTGCTTTATTTAATTTTGCAAAAAGTATCTCAACAGTTAGATGAACTACGCGAGTTGAGAATTCAAAAACAACAATTATATGATTTAAAAAATAGTATACTGCGCGATTTATGGGAAGAGACAATTACTAGCTTTTTCGGCAAATTCTCTTTGTTGCAATTTGGCGATCGCCAAATTCAAATGGTCAATTTTTTACTACAAAATTCTCAGGTAGTACAAACAGAAATTCTCAACAAAATACCTTTAGTTATAGAGCTATTTTCTTATTTACTGTTTCAAAATGACTTAGAAGTTGATAATACTTCTTATCAGGTTGGTAGCTCTGAGGCTAAGTCACAAGCATTAAAAATCCTAGAAAACTTGTTAATTCAGGTAGGTAATGGAGTGATGCAACCACTGCTAAACAATCTGGCAGATTTAGAAATCATGAAGCAAAATCTGTATGACCGTAAATTGATTTCTACACGAGAAATTGAACGATTTAGAAACAATTTATCTTGGAGATACCGTTTACAGTATTATGTAAATGAACCAACGGCAATTTTTGAAAGTCGTTATGAGTTATTTGTAATTGCCCCTCGCGGTATTGCCAAAACCTCAATTTATGCCCCTCGTAGTCAAGAATTAGCCCAACTCAGCAGAATTCCCTTAATAGTGACGCTGCTACTAGAATTTCGTGATGCGATCGCTCCTCGTTTACAATCACTATTAAGCATTGTAGGCAGTGGTATTGTTTTCATGCTCACCCAAGTAATCGGGCGGGGTTTAGGTTTAATAGGTCGTGGTATTCTCCAAGGTATTGGCAGCGTTTCGTTAATCGAAAAAAACCTCCGACGTAATGGTGAGAAAACAAAATGAGGGCACGAGGCATTGGGCATGGGAGAATAGCTTTTGACCCTTCACAAATGACAAATGACAAATGACAAATGACCAACAACGATGTCATAGGACTTATAGCTTCCTATAGCTACGCCACGAGTTTACTGATTATTGGTGAGGGGCTGCGGAGATGGTTTGGTGTGCAGCCAGATTTGACGCGGAAGATCATCCATGTCGGCGCAGGGATGTGGATTTTTGGTGTGTTGTGGCTATTTGACAACTGGGAAATCGGAATCTTGCCCTTTGCTACGTTTATTGGACTCAATTATTTGTTGTACAGATACCGAGTTATTGGCGCAATGGACACCGAGGACAGTTCACCCGGTACTGTCTATTTTGCGATTTCGGTAACGCTGCTGTTTGGGCTGCTGTGGCGTCCAGATGGAGCAATTGATCGGGTTCCCATTGCGGCGGCTGGGGTGATGGCGATGACTTGGGGAGATGCATTAGCGGCGTTAATTGGTAAGCGCTTTGGGCAACATAAATACCAAGTGGGAAATTCTGTCCGGACTTGGGAAGGTTCAATAGCAATGTTTGTGGCGAGTACAACAGCGATATTTCTCGTGCTGTGGCTACTCCCTGGCTCATTTCTTAGCCCTCTGGCAGTATCTTTTGGTATAGAAAAAATAATTTTAGCGACTGTCCTCAGTGGTGCTTTAGCGACACTTGCTGAAGGAGTTTCACCCCACGGAACAGATAATCTCAGCGTGCCCTTGGTGGCAGCAGGGGTTGTATGGTTAGTGATGCAAATGTAAGCAAAATACTCATCAATATCTAAACTGGCTTTGGGTGTAATTCTTAAGGAGCGATCGCCCGCCTCGCCTGACGATATCTCAAATGCAGTTGCGGCAAAAATGCCTTCTCCGAATCAGAAAAACTCTGCAATTTACTATCACAGGTTTCTTTAACCCGCCAGCAGGCTGGCCGGAACACACCCTACTATAGAGCCTATTTAAGTAAAGTGCGATCGCCTCATTAGTTAAAGGCTTCATGTGCTACTAGTCTGTCAATTTTGTTTTGAGGGATTTTTGGTAGTGTGAGCGTCTCGCTCACGCGGGAAAGATGCCCGCACTACAGCGTCTCGCTCACGCGGGAAAGATGCCCGCACTACAGCGTCTCGCTCACGCGGGAAAGATGCCCGCACTACAGTCCATCATTTTTATCTTTACAGACTACTACTTTAATTAACAATCACCAAAAAAATGCGAAAAGTTCCTCGTACCACTTCGTGGATCTTGCTACGCGTCAGCGTTCCGCAGAAAAGCCGGGTTCCCCCCGTTGTAGGAAGTGGCGTTCCTACAACGGGGGGAACCCCTGCAACGGAGTGGCTCAACTTTTCAAGACAGAGAAAACAGAGAAAGAAGAAGAAATTCATTGCATCATTTTAGTCTAGACACGCCACTACAAAAAAAGGTAAAGGTATTGAATTATAAAAGTTGTTGTCGCTACGACACTAAGTTTTGGCGTTACCACACAAGTTGTTGTCGCTACGACACTAAGTTTTGTCGTTACCACACAAGTTGTTGTCGCTATGACACTAAGTTTTGTCGTTACCACACAAGTTACTGTCGCTACGGGCACAATTAAAAGGCTTATATAGGACTCATATTTGATTTTTGAACAGATACGTAGTGGACTGTCTAGGCTAATTTTGTGTATTAGCAATCTCTTGTAGTACGGGCAATATGCCCGTTCTAATTAGCGGGCAAGATGCCCGCACCACAAGAAAATTGTTGGGAGCATCCCAATTTTGCAAAAATAAAATTTGTAGTGGGAGCATCTTGCTCCCTAATGTCCAGGAAGCGGGCTAGAGAGCCAGCACTACAAAAAAATAAATTTACACATTTGGGATGCTCCCGTTGTGTCCTGATGACGTGTTTGCTAGAAAAAGAAAGATAAATGAAATTTCTCGGTATTGATTTAGGCTGGAAATCCCAACCAAGCGGGTTATCTTACTTACAACTAGTAAATGGAGAACTACAACTTATTGATTTAGATCGCAAAGAAACAATAGCAGAGATTCTCACCTGGATTGATGCTTGTGTACAACCAGGAGAATCTGCACTCATCGCCGTAGATGCACCTACCCTGATCCCCAACTCTACGGGAAGTCGTCTACCCGATAAACTGACTCACAAATACTTTGGCAAATATCACGCCGGCTGTTACCCAGCTAATCTAGGTTTACCCTTTGCCGAACGTACAGTAAACTTTGGCTTGGAATTAGAAACTCGCGGCTTCGCCCACGCACCCACCATTGAACCGCAAACACCCGGTAGATATCAAATAGAGGTTTTTCCCCATCCCGCAATAGTTAATCTCTTTAACTTAGAACGCATTCTTAAATATAAAAAAGGACGCCTCAGCGATCGCCGCCTAGAACTAATTAAACTCTATAATTATATTCTCGATATTCTTCCTACCCTCAAACCCTCTCTTTGTCTGCGTCTCGGCGGTTCATTCCCAAATGTGATCCCCACCACAGGCGCAGCCCTCAAAGCCACTGAAGATCAATTAGATAGCTTGATTTGCGCTTACGTAGCTGCATATTGGTGGTATTGGGGAGCACAACGTAACTTAGTATTAGGCGATCGCACTACTGGTTACATTGTCATCCCCCAATCAGTGCTGAATGCTGAGTAGTTGTGAAGTACTCAGCACTCGTTACTCATAACTCAACACTGTTATCCAGCCCAAGCAATTAGCCTTGGCTCATAAGCATTGGAGAGGTATTTATGTTTTGGTAATACCCGCAAAGACAAGCCTTGCAAACCAGAGGTGGTGTAGGTGATGTTAGCCGTGTAAGTACTGATACCTTGTGTATCTTCGCCTTGATAATCCATGACCACAGGTATAGCATTGACTATATCACCGTTGGCATCGATGGTGCCTTGGTAAAGTTCCACCTGCACATCGTTGTTAGTCAAGGTTGCTAAGTCTACCTTGGCTTTGACACTAACGGTTTGATTTACCTCAATGTCAGACGCGGCTGATACATCAATATCTTTGATTTTGATATTGAACCAGTGTTCGCTCAATTTAGCTTTCCACTCAGCTAGTTCTTTGGCTGGCAGGTAATTATCAGCAGTCAGGGTATGATAGCGATCGCTAGCAGAGAAATAAGCTCTTTGGGCATATTCTCGTACCATCCGCGCCGTATTAAAGAACGGACAATTGAGGCGGATTGCATCTTTCATTTTGGCAACCCAGGGACGGGGCAAATTATCGACATCCCGGTGATCATAAAATAGGGGCGCAACTTCTTTCTCGATTAAATCGTAGAGGGCGTTGGCTTCCACCTCATCTTGGTAGTTGGGATCTTCGTAATTTTCTCCGTGTCCAATTGCCCAACCTGTGCGGACATAATCAGCTTCATCCCACCAACCATCTAAAACGCTGAGGTTGGGCAATCCATTCATGGCGGCTTTCATCCCGCTAGTCCCAGAGGCTTCCCTAGGACGACGGGGTGTATTTAACCAAATATCGCAACCAGACACCATTAACCGGGCGATATGAATGTCGTAATTTGGCACGAACACTACTTGTTTTTCTAAGTTTTGTTCGCGGATGAAATGATTAATATCACGGATGAGTTCTTTACCGGGGATATCTTTGGGGTGGGCCTTACCAGCAATCACAAATTGGACTTTGCGGTTTTTATTCCCTAGCAAAATCTTTCTGATCCGTTCTAAATCACGCATCCATAGGGTGGCACGTTTGTAGGTAGCAAAGCGGCGCGCAAAGCCGATGGTTAAGACGTTGGGATCAAGAACTTCTTGGGCTTGGGCAATTTCAGAGGCAGAAGCACCGCGATCGCGTAAATGCTTGACTAAATGCTCCCGCACATACAAAATCATATCCAAGCGGCAGCGTTCATGATTGCGCCACAATTCCTCATCAGGGATTGCTGCCATCCGCTCCCACAACTGGCTATCTGGCGGTGCTGATGACCAGTTTGGCCCTAAATAGCGATCGTACAACTCTTGAGTTGATTTGGCGACACAGCTCCGGGCATGGACACCATTAGTGATTGCCGCAATGGGTACTTCCTCTACTGGCACTTTCTTCCATAAACCCTGAAACATTTGCCGCGATACCACGCCATGCAGTTGGGCTACACCGTTAGAAAATGTCGCCATTTTCAACGCCAACACCGCCATACTGAAAGGCCCAGATAAATCCCCTGTATTTTCTCGCCCCAGTCCTAAAAATTGTTCTTTAGGCAGGTCAAAAATATCTGCATAGTAGCCCAAGTAGTGCAAAATTTTGTCTGGAGGAAACAAATCAATTCCCGCCGGGACTGGCGTATGGGTAGTGAAGATATTACTAGAACCTACAACCTGTTTGGCATCCGCATAACTTAACCCCTCTTCTTGAATTAAGCTGCGGATACGTTCTAAGGCAGAGAAGGCTGCGTGACCTTCATTCATGTGGTAAGCGGTGACTTGATAGCCCAACGCCTTCAACATCTGTACACCACCGATCCCCAGCATAATTTCCTGGTGGATACGCATGTCAATGTCGCCACCATACAGCTGATCTGTGATGTCGTGGTCGTAGGGATTGTTTGGCTCGATGTTGGTGTCCAACATATACAGTGGCACAGTTCCCACCTGTACACGCCAAACACGAGCGTACACCTGGCGTCCTGGATACTGTACAGCAATCCTTAGCTCAGAGCCATCAGGATTTCGCTCCAGATGCAAAGGCATATTGTAGAAATCATTGATGGGATAGCGTTCTTGCTGCCAACCATCAGCATTTAAATACTGAGCGAAGTAGCCTTGCTGGTAAAGTAAACCCACGCCAACCAACGGTAAACCCAAGTCACTAGCAGACTTGAGGTGGTCGCCTGCCAGCACCCCCAAACCTCCAGAATAGACAGGCAAACAATCTACAAGTCCAAATTCAGCCGAAAAATAGGCAAAACATTCCTTTGGTTTCTGGCTACGTTGTTTTTGGTACCAAGTGTGTTCCTGCAAATAGTCTTCTAACTGACGGGCAGCTCGGTCCATTTGCGCCAGGAAGCCTTCATCTTCAACAACTTCCAACAGCCGGGATTGACTGATCGTACCCAGCATTAAGACTGGGTTATGGCGGCTAGATTCCCACAAATCGGGGTCTAAACGACGAAATAAATCCTTAGTGTCAACGTTCCAATCCCAGTGCAAGTTATATGCCAGCCGCCGCAGCGGTTCGAGTCGCGGCGGTAATGAAGGAGAGACGTTAAATGTACGAATTGGCTGCATAGGTTGGCAAAACTCCAATGTTTAGCTATGGCTATTGTTTACTGTTTTTACCCAATGTTGCCAATTGTTTATACTGTATTTGTAAAAATACTCTGACTTGATGCAGCATTGGGTATCACTCTTACAGTCATTGCTGAAGTCTACACTAGGTATCTTTCTAATGCTATGCACTCTCCTTCACTATGTGCTTGGCAAGGTAAAACTTAAATTATTAGTTGTAATTTACTAACTCTTAAAACGAACAGGCACTGTAGTATTTAGCTTAAACTCAGTGCTGAATGTTTATATTTATTTTATAACTGCAATCATGATATGGGACTCATATTTGATTTTTGAACAGATACGTAGGGTGTGTTAGCGACAGCGTAACGCACCCCACCAAAGCTTTCGGTGCGTTACGGCTTGCGCCTAACACACCCTACACATACTGAGATTTTTTCAGATATCAAATCGGATTCCTATATGCACCAAAATAGAGCTTTAGCGATAACTCAATATACCTAGTTTTTAGTTGAACCTAAGGATAGCTTACTGTTACCCTCGGCGAAAGCCTTATATTTAATAATTTTTTAATTATATTCACATCAAACTAAGACAGATTTTAAATGCAAAAGCCTGTACAGTCGCCACCTTATAGCTGTAAAAGTGGTACACCTGAAGACACTTCTCAGCAAGTAAGAGTAATATTTTACGCACCTAAAGAAGAATGATCTTTGCTACTTTTTGGCATAGTTAGAGCCAGGGCTGCGGCAAAAGCCATCTCCGCAGCGATTTGGTAAGCAAGTTTAATGTTAGCTGCGGCTTCTTTACCTGTAGTAGAAAGTGTAGTTTTTTGACTGCGTAATTCTTGCTTGACATCACCAGCCGCAACAGCTCGTTGCAAAATTATGAAGGCATCTAAATCTTCTGAGTCATAATTGCTTTGGAGCAGTAATTGCATCTGTTTTTGATCTGCAATACTCAAATAGCCAGTACACAAAGCTTGTTGGACAATTTCTTTAATAAAAACCATAATTTTAACTTAGTGTGGAAGTTGAGAGTAATACCTTACTCTAGGCATTTGTTTTTGTCGAGCAGAGCGTTGGTGAAAGGAAAACTTGTCTATGTTTTCTCTAAAACTTATAATGAGTAGCACCTATTACACATCACCCGCTTGGCTCATCCATTCGGGTGATTTACAAATTGGCAGATGTAAGCGATCGCACTACTTTTACAGACTAGCTATGAATTAAGTAACTTCAGTAGAAATAAATTTAAAATCGTTTAATTTACAACTAACATCCTCAAAAGCAGATAATTCTTCGCTTAGTATAAATATTTTAGGAATGACGCCTAATGTGAATTACAAACGCCTCTCATAGAATAAAAGTCCCCAGTGTTGCAAATCATTATTTTGAGAATCAGCGCAATAATGATCAGCATCCGGGTAGGGGCACAACACCGATGAATTTTCTGTTTTACTAAAAGTCTTTGGATGTTCTCTGCAAAGAATGTATGTGTAACGATTGATATTGATTCACATCAGACGTGAATGGTAATTTAAGGCGAGCATCCCATTTTTGCAAAAATAAAATTTGTAGCTCCCTAATGTCCAGGAAGCGGGCTAAAGAGCCATCACTACAAAAAAATAAATTTACACATTTGGGATGCTCCCAATTTAAGTAAATATAGCCTCTGGAAAATATCTTACATTTGAGATACAGAGAATATTAAAATCAATTTCTTTCTGAAGATGGAGCTACTAAAACTAAATCTTGTGTTATGCTTTGAAACAACTCGTAACTACACTCCATTTCTGTAATTGTTAAGAGTTGTTTGGTAGTCTGTAAAACATCTGTGTGCAACATGATTAGAGCAGCATACTCTAGAAATTCGTTGCAAGAAGGGCGTTATAGTAGTCGAGGAAGCGCTTACTTGTTTGCACCGATGGTTAATTTTAATGTAATGGCTGAAGTAGGGGACGTTCCACCCTAAACTAGGAAATTTTATTTGGAAATAGTTTAAATTCGACAATAACTACACTCAATTTAGTGTAGAGTAAAAACTTGCTTTAACTCAGGTATAAGCAAATTGTAATGTAGTTTTGTTAACACAAATCTTGTTAACTTAAATTGTGAGCATAGATCAATGCTTAATCATAGGAAGTAGCAACTGGGTAAAAACTGTATTGTTAGTTGCAGAATAAGTTTTGCAAATTTGCTACTTGAGTTAAGTATTGAGTATTCTTAGTGCATCCAATTTAATAATTTAACATTTTGTGCTGTGATGCTGCAATGTAATGAGTTTCATCTCTAAGGAAACAAGAATTACAAGCATTATTTGTGTTGTTCTCGCATGGCGACATTGCTACGACATTTTTCGGTGATTAAACACAATTAATTTGCAGAATCAAAGAAAAGTTGTTGTGCATGTTATTTGATTAATCCAGCAAAATTGCAGCGATAATATTACCTAAATAGTCAAAACTAGATTGTATATTCCTGGAATCAGGAAAGCTTTTTCAGCATCAATTCTAAGTTGGTACGTCTCTGTATACAGTTACTACAGCAATCCTAAATGATTTGTAAAATCTTACATGTAGGGTTGTTGACTGTTAACCGTTGACAGTCAACAGTCAACAGCCAAAACCGATATTTTTCACAACTGAAATAGGATTGCTATAAGATTTAAAAATATCAGGTTAAGTAGCACTGTCAGAATACATGGATTTTCAAGTTTTAAGTACAATTTACCTGGGAGAATTTCAGCCGTGAACATTCAAAAATACTTAGAAAAATGGCAGCGCTTACAAGAAGTTTTGGTAACTACTTTAGTAGGTGATCTACCAGCACTAGCTCTTGGTCCTAAATTACGAAATCTCATATACCGTAGTATTTTTGCGAAGATAAATAGCCCAGTTTATATTCAAAATGGTGTTGAGTTTTTCAGTACTAATTGTATTGAAATAGGCAAGGGAGTATTTATTTTGAAAGGTGTCAGGATAGATGGCAGAGGACACCAAAATAATAAAATTTGTCTAGGGAATGGAGTAGCGATTGAGCGTAATGTTGATATTGGCAGTTTAAATAATACCTGCATACACATTGATGAAGAAACATTCATTGCACCGGACGTGTGTATTGCTGGCCCTGGAGATATCAAAATTGGTAAGAACTGTATGATCGCAGCCCATTCAGGAATATATGCCAATAATCATAATTTTGCAGATCCGACGATACCCATGAGCAAGCAAGGTGTGAGCCGCAAGGGAATTGTGATTGAAGATGACTGTTGGCTGGGACATGGGGTAACAGTATTAGATGGCGTTACCATTGGTAAAGGCAGCGTTATTGGTGCTGGAGCAGTTGTTAATAAAGATATTCCTCCGTTCTCGGTGGCTGTGGGTATACCTGCACGCGTCATCAAAAGCCGTCTCAGCCAAGAACTAGTAACATTAAGCGATTAAGACGGGTGAATGAGCTGATCGCTGGAGAATTTGACAAAATACTGAAGATGACAGGCGATCGCCAAAAACAGCAATATTTAAACAAATGGTCATTTTGTGCTAAGACTGGGAAACCTATACTATCAACAAACGTCCAAGATTGTTAGCAGTTGATTTTAAAAGTTTTCTGAGGTTCGTAGTTAGCACTTTAGTGCTCCCTGAGTGAAGGACTAAAGTCCTGACTAAGAACTTCGATGCTGAAGTGATGGTTTTTCACTCTCATCGGATCATCCAAAAAAGGGGCAAGATTTGGGTAATATAGAGGAGCTATCTTTTCTGCATGGCAGATACTGAGAGAGCAGCTCTCTATCTTGCTCATATCCCTTGGAGATCTCTGATGCTGACTTTAAAAATCGCTGTTTATATTGTAGTTGCCTTCTTTGTTGCTATCTTCGTTTTCGGATTTTTGTCGAACGACCCAGCTCGTAACCCCGGACGTCGGGATTTAGAGTAGAAGCGCGATAACTAAAATCTGTGTACGACTACTGCCGGAAGGTAGAAGACACTGAAAAAGTGTCATTCATCCTTCCGGCTAATTATTGGCTATTTGTTAGCTTGCTTGTGCTGAAATATGCTTCAACCAGTTCTGCCACCTACACCACCCGCCATTCTGAAACCATTACAACCTGTAAGTTTGGTTTCACCTGCTCAAGATGCAAAGTTTAATTCAGTTGTAGAAACAGACACTGGTAGGCAGGGAAATCAAAATCTGTCTCAAGCGGAGGGAAACGAGAATTCTCTGACTTTGCCAACTACCGTCAAAGCCACTCGGAATAACTTAGTAGTTTCCCAAACTTTATCTACACCCAACACACCAGAGAGCTTCCCACCCGAATTTTCTCCTGTATCTACTTCCAACAGTGCCGCAGTGTTGGGAGAGCCACTGGCAATTGGTTACTCTGTGCAGCGCGAAGCTGGTAGGGCAGAACAGCCTACTGTCGCCAAGGCACAAATTTCTGAGCAAGTTACCCCAACCTCTGCAAGTAACAAAAATTTAGCACCACCACAGACCTTATCTATCAATGAAGCAACGCCCTTAAGCAATATAAAAAACATCCAATTTACCGATCGCAGCAATTCTCTTGTCTCCCAAAATGTCGCAAGTTCTCAACCAGTACAGAATGTCATAGAGTTTACATCTCGTAATTCCACAAACGCCCAAGCAGCACCGTCAACAATCGAATTCAAGCCGCAAGTCCAGCCAAACCCGACAAATCAGCCATCTGAAACAACTCCTCCTCCTAACACGCCGCCTGTCAGAGAAAGAATTGTGGAAGTAATTTCTGATCAACAAGTATTTGATGACAAACGGCGGATTGTCACGGCGGAAGGAAATGTCGTAGTGCGCTTTGATGGTGCAGTGGTAGATGCTGATCGCTTACAAATAAATTTAGATAACTTGATCGCCGTGGGAGAAGGCAATGTAGCACTGACACGGGGGGATCAAGTGCTGCGTGGAGAACGCTTTACTTATAACTTTATTCAAGATAGTGGGGAACTGCTGAATGGCAGAGGCGAGATTTATTTACCCACAGCCGAAAAAGATGTCGCCTTCTTACCTACCGATATCACAGCTGGTGGTGTCTCACAGCGTCCGATCAGCGATCGCATTCGTGCTAATCAGCCTGTAACTAATGTCGCCAGTCCTGGAGGAGTTGAATTTACTGTAGGTGGTACAGCAGACGCGAGAAACATTCCCCCACCAAGATCAGGAGGTGCTGTCAACCGTCTTCGCTTTGAAGCCGAACGGATTGATTTTTATCCCAGAGGTTGGCAAGCCAAAGAGGTTCGCATTACCAATGACCCTTTTTCCCCCCCAGAACTACAGTTCCGGGCTGGTGAGGTGACACTGACACGAGAAGCGCCCCTGATAGACCGCGTCAGAGGACAAAACTCCCGGCTTGTTTTTGATGATAAATTTGCCATAGGTATTCCTCGCAATCAACAAAAGCTTGATCGTCGGGAACGTGATGTCACGCCAGCGATCGCTTCCTTGGGCTTTGATGGTGATTTACGGGGTGGTTTGTTTATTGAGCGTGGCTTTCAAGTGGTGGATACAGACCGGACTAGCTTGAGTGTCACACCCCAGTTTTTTGTGCAAAAGGCTATACAAGATGGCAATGCTAACATAGCGTCACTGTTTGGCATCAGGACAAAGCTCAATGTTACTTTGAATTCCAAAGCCGAAATTCAGGGGAATGGGGAGTTAACTAGCTTAGATTTCGGCGAAGTAGAAGATAATTTGAGAGCCAGTTTGCGGTATCGCCAGGCATTAGGCGATGTCAATCCCCATTTGTTGAATTTAGAATATAGCTACCGCGATCGCCTCTACAATGGTACCCTCGGTTTTCAGACTGTGCAGAGTAGTTTGGGTGGCGTGCTCATTTCTCCTGTGATTCCCTTGGGGAATAGTGGCATTAATCTTAGTTACCAAGCAGGCGCTCAATTAATTGATGCCAACACTGATCGCCTAGACTTACTAGAACCCGATCGAGAAAATGATCGCATCTCACTGAGTCGGATACAAGGTAGTGCAGCCTTGAGTGGTGGCTTATTCCTGTGGCAAGGAAAACCATTACCACCCACCCCTACTGAGGGATTGCGATACTCACCCAACCCCGTAGTTCCTTACTTAAGAGCGATCGCTGGTCTTACGGGTACTACCAGCTATTACAGCAATGGCGATAACCAAAGCACCTTAATTGGAACAGTTGGCTTAGAAGGGCAGATTGGCAATTTCTCTCGCTCTTATCTAGACTACACCGCCTTTAATGTCAGTTATTCTCAAGGTCTCAACAGTGGATTATCGCCCTTTTTGTTTGATCGTTCTGTTGATAACAAAGTTTTGAGTGCTGGAATTACACAACAAATTTACGGGCCATTTCGGGTAGGCTTTCAAACCTCAGTAAATTTAGATACAGGTAGAGAAAGCAGCACCGATTATATTGTCGAGTATAGTCGCCGCACTTATGGATTAACCTTGCGTTACAATCCAGTCCTCGAATTAGGCGGCTTCAGCATCCGGATTAGTGATTTTAACTGGAGTGGCGGTACTGACCCATTTTCTGATGACCAAGTGAAGCCTGTTGTGGGTGGCGTGCGACAGGAACGGTAATTTATTGGTTATTTGTTATTGGTTATTTGTTATTTGTAGAGACGTTGCAGTGCAACGTCTCTCTAATTTTGAATTTTGAATTGATCATTCCCTACCCAGTTGGCAAATTTTGTAAGGGCAACTTAATAGTGAATGTAGTACCAACATCAACTTGGCTATGAAAAGTAATTTCACCTCTGTGAGCTTCAACACATTTTTTGACAATTACTAAACCCAATCCAGTACCCTGAATTGATTTCACATTTGAGGCTCGGTAGAAGGAGTCAAACAGTCGATCTCTGTCTGCTTCTGGAATGCCAATTCCTTGATCTTGGATTTGAAAAGTGGCTACACCTTGAAGAGGATCGCAGTTGAGGTCAAAGTAAATTGCTCCCCCTTGAGGAGAATATTTAACTGCATTGGAGAGCAGATTGACGAACATGTAATGTAAAAGTCGTTCATCCATCACCGCCTCTGTATGTTCGCTCTCACAGGTAAAAACGATAGCATGTGCGTTACTTCCTACAGCAGAAAATTCTTCAATTAGCTCTCGACAAAATATATCTAAGTTTAAGGGAGTAGGGCTACATACAATTTTTCCAGCTTCAGAACGCCCCATGAATAACACATCTTCCATGAGGTGTTTCATGGATTGCACAGCAGATTGAATTCGTTTAACGTAGGTTTTTCTTTTGGCTTCCGTGAGATTAGTCCCTTGAATATCTATGAGTTCAACTGCGGTTTGAATTACAGTTAGAGGATTACGGAATTCATGGGAAACAGTAGAGATAAATAATGACTTGAGATGGTTTACTTCTTGCTCTTTCTCTAAAGCCTTTTGTAGTAATTCTGTTTGAATTCTTTCACTGATATCCCAGAAAACAACTACAACCCCACTAATTTGATCAGGTCGGCGCATCAGTGGTGAAGCGCTATCACCAATCGGCACTCTTTTGCCGTTTCTATTAATTAGAGATGTGAAATTTCCTAAATAAACTACTTGATGTTCACGTAGCACTTTGGTAACAGGGTTTTCAATAGCTGAATCTGTAACTTCATCAACAAGATGAAATATTTTTGACACCTCGCTCCCTAGAGCTTCTTCTCGCTGCCAGCCAGTCAGCATCTCAGATGCAGGATTCATAAATGTTACAATACCCCGGTCATCTGTGGCGATGACAGCATCGCTCATGGAGTTTAAAAGAGTTGCTAATTGGTCACGATTTTCTCGTAGGTCGCATTCAAGTCTGTATTTTAATAGGGCTATTTCTATGGCTACTTGTAAATCTTTGATGGTAAATGGTTTAACTATATATCCAAAAGGTTGAGTAATTTTTGCTCGTTCTAAGGTATGGTTATCGCCGTATGCAGTCAGATAAATTACCGGAATATCTAAATGCTCACGAATATAACTAGCGGCAGCAATACCGTCCATATCCCCTTTGAGGATAATATCCATTAATACTATTTCTGGTTGAGTTTCTGATGCTTTGGCAATAGCCGCTTTCCCAGAAGATGCTGTACCCGTTACTATATAACCTAGTTGATTAAGTTGGCTAGCAATAGTTCTAGCCACAATTACTTCATCCTCAACTACTAAGACTCTCACCTGCACCATTTGATAATTAATGTTATGAAGTTAAATGTGGAAATTCTATGCTGAATACTGTGCCATGATTGGTTTCTAACATAATTGTGCCATCTAGTTGTTCAACGACTAAGTCATAAACTAACGAGAGACCTAAAGAGGCAGTATTTCTCCAATCAATATCATTTGATAATCCAACACCATTATCTCGGATTTTCATAGCAATATGATCACCAAGATTATGTAAGCTAATGAAAATTTTACCTGATTTTTGATTAGGAAAAGCATGTTTAAGAGCATTAGAAATTATTTCGTTAATGATTAAGCCACAGGCGATCGCTTGGTCAACATTTAAGCTCACGGAATCTATATGAGTTTCTAAACCAATCCTCCCAGGGATAATCTGATAAGAAATTAATAAACTCGTTGCTAGACTATGGATATAGTCAGCTACATCCAATTGACCAATGTTAGGAGAAGTATATAAGTTCTTATGAATCAAAGAAATTGATTGCACACGGTTTTGAGTTTCTTTGAGAGTTCTGATTAATTCCGGGTCTTTGAGTGTGTTTGACTGGAGTTCTAGTAAACCGGAGACAATTTGTAAATTATTTTTAACTCGATGGTGAATTTCCTTTAACAGCACTTCTTTTTCTGCCAATGCACTTCTCAAATTCACTTCGGCTTTTTGTCGTTCAGCTAGTTCATTTTGCGCCTGCTGAAAAATACTAGATTGCTGAATGGCGATCGCTATTTGCACTGTGATCTGATCGAGCAAATCCAATTGATGTGCTTCCCAATCCCGTGGCTCGGTGCATTGATGGGCGACTAGTAAACCCCAAAGGTGAGAACCAGCAATGTCTCCACTTACTTCTATCAGGATGGGTACGACTAAATTGGCTTTGACTTCAAATCGTTCTAATAATTGCAGATGGCAATCAGTGAGTCCGGCTGCGTAAATGTTGGCGATCGCACGTTTCTTTCCTTGATGATACTCTTGGCCTGCGCCTGTCTGAAAACAAGTATCTGGAATCTTGACGCCCAAAGAAACTGTCCATCCAGATTCTACCGCTTCTGCTACCACAGTACCGCTCATATCGGAGGCGAACTGATAAACTACGACGCGGTCAACACCAAGCAAAGCTCGCACTTCTTGCACCGTAGCATCCAAAATATCTTGCAACTTGAGCGATCGCCGAATTCGCAGGGAAACTGTTCGCATTAATTGTTCTCGTTCCGCCTGGGCTTTTAAAGACCGTTCAGTTTGCTTACGGGTGGTAATATCTTGCCCAATACCGATGATGTGACCACTGCTCAGGTGAACATTCGTCCAAGATGTATCAAGTAAGCGACCATCCCTGACATGTGTCCGAAAATCACCCCAGGAGCCTTGAGCAGATTGAATAAAATTAACTACATATTGACGATATTCCGGATCAGGGTATAGAAATTTCAGAACATTGCTAGTTTGGCAATCTTGCAAATTCCAACCTAAAATCCGCTCCCATTCTTGGTTCACCCACTGGAGTTTACCATTGACATCAATGAGTGCAATCATCAATGGCATATTCTCAAAGATATTTCTTAAAAATTGATTTTGCTCCTGAAGAGTTGCTTCTAAATTCTTGCGTTCAGTAATATCTCTCACATTTACCAAGCAAGCATTATGACCGGCATAGTCTATTGTCTGTGCAAAAATTTCCACATCAATAATTTGACCATTTTGGCGACGGTATTTTGACTCTCTAGAAAAGTTGAAGCGATCGTGCTTTTTAGCTAAAAATTCCTGCAAATTGGGTACATCTTCTGGCGGCAAAATATCAGTGATTCGCATTTGCAAAAACTCTGCACGAGAGTAACCATAATGCATTACGGCCGCTTCATTGACATCTAAAAATTGCCAAGTCTGTTTATCATATATCCATGTAGGGGTGGGATGTTTGGCAAACAGGAGGTTAAAATGCTGTTGGCTGGCATCAAAAAATTTTTGTCGATGTACCTCTAAATACCTGATTACCTCTTGGGACAAGCGTTTTAAGGCTGTCTTTGCCTGCAAACTGAAGTGGCGAGGCACAAAATCAATCACAGCAAAACTACCTAAAGCGAAGCCGTTGGCGGTGATTAGGGGAACTCCTGCGTAGCTGCGGTAATAAGGGTCGGACATTACTAGAGGATTGGTAGCGAATCGCTCATCCTGCAACGTATCGGGAATGATGAATATGTCGCTTTGCTCAATCGTGTGACCACCAAAGCCAATACTGCGGGGAACCTGCGACTGCTGGATACCGACTTTTGACTTATACCACTCCCGCCCAGCATCAACTAGACTAATCCAGGCGACTGGTGTTTCACAAAGGTCAGCAGCTAGTTGAGTCAGTGCATTAAAATCTGCGACTGCTGGCGTGTCCAAAATCTGATACTGGTAGAGTGTTTCTAGCCTTTGAGTTTCATTTTCGGGTAATAGCATCACTGCTGGCGTGGCGAGGACTTTTTGATAAAAGAAAGGCAGGAGGCTGTGCCTTTACGGTAATACACTGAAATGGTTGTATCAAAAATATGACTGAATTTGCATGAGTATTTAAGGATCATTTATAGTAACTATTAGAAAATCTGATACTGTCCTTTCAAAACTTTTAACAGACTATGGTTAGTCTTTGCAATACAACTTATGACCTATTTGAGGGAGTATATCTAGCTAAAACGAGCAATTTTTGCGTATTCTGATGCATTAAGGCGATCGCACTTTAAGTCATCGATTGATCTTATTTCACGCAGAGGAGGACACTTCCGTGGGCGGGTTTCCCGACTTGTGGAAAGTATCCGTCACGCTCCAGATGCAGATAATCTCTGTGTCACACCAGTTGCTATAACGGGGAGAACCCCCGCATAGTAGTCTGTCAAGATAAAAATGATGGACTGTAATGCGGGCATCTTGCCCGCTACCAAAAATTCCTCAAAACAAAATTGACAGACTACTAGTACCGCAAGGCTTAAATAAACCACCCATTCCAAATTAGCAAAATGAATACAGCGTAAGCATTTTGAATTTTGAATTCACGGCGGTACTAGCTTCTCTACACCTCTGCGGTTGCTGCTATCTTGGTCTGCCTAAAGTAGTGATATAGAGAACTGCTTCATCTGTAGGAATACCTAAAACTTCATTGACTTGGTCATCAAAAAAGCCACCAATACCGCTAACGCCTAAATTCATGTAAACGGCTGCTAGATTTAGCCTTTGCCCCAAATGACCAGCATCCATGTGTAAGTAACGATAAACACGATCGCCATATTGCGCGATCGCGGATTTTAAGTCGGCTGTATGGAATAACACCACAGAGGCATCTCGCCCTAAATCTTGCCCTAAACACAGAAAATGTAATTCTTGGCGGAAGTTTTTAAACCGAATTTGTCGCAATTCCTGTGCTTTGGGTGCGTAATAATAACAGCCAGACTCTAATCCTTTGACTCCACAAACAGCGATAAATGTTTCGATTAAATTCAAGTCAAAATAATCGGGAGCCGGGTCTAAGCTTTGTTCAATGTAATTTTGAGGTTGGTATGTGAAATCAAGTAAAGCTTTCAGTTCATCAAAGGTTAAATCATCACCACTGTAAGCACGGGTAGAACGTCGCTTGTGCATGATGTTTTCTAGTTCTGTGAGATTTTTTCCCCAGTAAATCGGCGTTGTAGCGGTGGGGATTTTCAGACAGAAGGAAAAATTATATTTATCCTCCAAGGATTTTTCTTGCTTGACTTCTGGTAAATTTAGCTTACCAGTTGTGCCAGATTGAATTTGGGTATGCAGATGAAAATAAGTTAGTAATTCGCCATCGGGGATGTAGGGATAATTGGTTTCGGTGGCGGAAGGTAAAGCAGTTCGTCCTGTGGGTAAATTTTGCTTGATATCTAATAAGTCTGCTAAAGGTAAAACAGCGATCGCTCCTTCTTGTTGGGGATTGATATACAGTAGATCGTTAATAACTTGATCGACAAAGCCACCAATTAAGTGGGGACGGTAGTCATTTACAGCCGCAGCTAACTCAATATTGCCCAAGAGATGTCCTGTATCCAAAAAAATGCGGCGGTAAGCCCGATCTTCATATCGCCAGGCAGAACGGTAAAATACTGCGGTGACAATAATTGCCAGTTGGGTACTCTCTAGGGAAGAATGCCATAAACAACCTGCTTGCAAAACTGGCCAGACATCACTTTCCCAAAAATGCATCAGGGAATTAGTCCGACACTGATAGTTATACAACCCAGGCGGTAACAACGGTGTGCCACGAGAAACTAGATAGACTTCCGCCGGATACAAACCACCTGCACTAGGGGCAGAACGTAAATAGACTGTACTACCCATTGAAGGTATTCTTGCCGTCAGCCCATAACTACGAAACAATAGCCGCGCCAATCTCTGCCACCATTGAGCATCAGGATTATTGCTAAAAGCCTCTGGTGGTTCTTGAATGTAGGGTTTGAGATCAAAAGACGAACCAATTTTATATTCTTTGAACGGCACTGGCTGTTTAGCCCAGTCTAACCTCTGACTTTTTCCAGCCAAGGTCTCAGGATCATATTTAGTCCGTTCATGGTAGTGTTGAGCAATTGATTGGTGTAGTTCTGGCATAGTACTTTCAATAACTCTTGGGCGTCTTTTTTGATCTTGGCATTTCTTAGTATGATTATTTCGTGTTAATTGGTACAATCTTTAGACTTACCAAAGAGTGTAGTCAGTGTAAACGCCCCTCAACACAGGGTTCGACATCAAAATACACACACATCAATTCAGGAGGCAGGAGATAGGAGATAGGAGGCAGTTCTTGTAGGAGGAACTCATGTTTTAAAATGTGGGATTGAAGCAAGGAGCGGAGCCAGAGACACTCCGCCTCCGCGCTTTGTATCTCGTGCTATGCATCTCGTACCAGTATCTTCTTTTAAACTGGACTTTTGACCCAGAAAAGACAGTTTTTATTCATACTTCTTTCCTCCTGCCTCCTGCCCTCTGCCTCCTGCCTTCTCAGTAATTTGGCAGGCTGACATACTCTCTTCCCGCCACCAAACTTTGCACAGATACAGAGGTGTTTGATCAAACAAATCAACTAAATAATCGGGGTTTTCAGCAGATGTCTTGATGAAGGGTCGTATATTTGGTATGAAAACACCCAAACTATTCCTATTTTGGCAGCAAACATTTGGCGAAGCACGCACCCGGATTTTACTGTTGTACTCGCTGATTTTAGCGCTGACTTTTACCATTGCTATCCCGGCATTTCGCCACATACTCTATCAGCGCATTGATGAACGTGTGCGTGCGGACATGATGGAGGATATGGAGGTTTTTAATGCCTTGATTACAGGTAAAACACCTATTCTAGATGATGATATAACTGAGGACGACCCTGAAGAAGTAGCCATTCCTCCCCAAAAGTTTCAATGGCTACTCCCTGACAACAAACCAATTGCTCCTCCCACCTCTACAGAAGATTTGATCAAGCTGTTTAGAGCTTATTTGTTATATCGGCTACCAGAAGATGATTCTTTCTTCGTCACATTTGTTGATGGTAAATTTTACAAGTCTAGTCCGAGAGCACGCCCCAAACCACTCGAACAAAACTCGCCCATCATGCAACAGTGGGCAACCCAAACCCAACCAGAGCAGGGAGAAAAAGAATTTTCGGAGCCTGATATTGGCAAACTAATTTACATGGTACAACCTGTTCAAATTGATGGCAAAACGACAGGAGTCTTTGTGATTGCTCATAGCACAGTTGGTGAGCGATCAGAAGCCCTAGAATCGGTGACTGCAATTATTGAGGTTTCCATCCTGGTATTTTTCGTGTCGTTAATTTTGGCTTGGTTGGCGGCGGGGAAGGTGTTAGCGCCTCTGCGAACAATTACGGCAACTGTTCAGTCTATCAGTGAGACAGATTTGACGCAGCGCTTACCTAGGGGAGGACAGGGAGAATTAGGAGAATTGATCACTACCTTCAATGACATGATGGACAGACTGGAAGTAGCCTTCGCTACTCAAAGGGAATTTGTTAACGATGCTGGGCATGAACTACGAACTCCCATCACCATTATTCGTGGACATCTAGAAGTGATGGGAGATGACCCGCAAGAGCAGCAGGAAACTTTAACATTGGTAATGGGAGAACTAGACCGGATGAGTCGGTTGATTAATGATCTGATTTTGCTGGTAAAAGCAGAACGGGCAGACTTCTTGCAGTTAACCACAGTGAATGTATCAGAGTTAACCCTAGAGTTATTTGCGAAAGCCCAAGCGCTGGCAGAACGAGATTGGCAAATAGACGCGATCGCCAAAGGTCAGATTGTTCTAGATCACCAAAAAATTACTGAGGCGATGATGAATTTAGCGCAAAACGCTACTCAGCATACAAATGAGGATGACACAATCTCTATCGGTTCGGCGATCGCTAAAGGCAAAGTCCGCTTCTGGATACGTGATACAGGCGAAGGTATTCCTCTGGTTGATCAAAAACGCATTTTTGAACGCTTCGCCCGTGCTACTAATAGTCGCCGTCGTTCCGAGGGCGCAGGACTAGGCCTGTCAATTGTGCGGGCGATTGCTGAGGCTCATCATGGGCAAGTATTATTGCGGAGTCAGCTAGGAACAGGTGCAATGTTTACTATTGTTTTACCCCTAGATTCGGCACAAAAAATCAATAAAAAGGAGTCAGGAGTCAGAAATCAGGAGTCAGTATTCTGAATTCTTCTTCTTTGTTTCGCCCACGAGGGGCGTTAGCGTAGCGGGACGAAGTCCGGTTTTAAACCAATATTCGTCCGCCAGTCGCACAGAATTCAATTCTGAATTATGGCTCCTGACTCCTGAATTCTCCTTTATAACAATACTCCGGACAATTTTTAGTTGAGGGAATAGACAAGAAAGCTATCGAGCCATTAAGGTGCTGATTAGAAAAAACTTGCACCGACTCGATAGCCATATGGAAATTGTACAAAGCTTACTGAC
>JAESGB010000071.1_pt1 | contig 95267 bp, 84 predicted proteins | sample 9266211 | NCBI WGS metagenome assembly JAESGB01 (sample SAMN14514844, study PRJNA621659) | algae metagenome | isolation source: Goleter apudmare HA4340-LM2 and co-occurring heterotrophs from cave wall... | place: USA: Maniniholo cave, Kauai, Hawaii | collected 2009-07-28 | reverse complement strand
CTGCGCAGAGCACGGCCGGACTGGCTGCCGAGGTTGAGCACATGCTCCCCCAGCCGAACGCTACCGCACCGATGACCGCGACGGTTTTCACGCCGACGCCGACGACGGTACAGGTTCCCAATCCTACCGACCTCGCCGATGATGAACTCGCGAACGAGGAAACGGTTGCATATCCGTCGCTTGCCGCCGCCGTGGCTGCCCAGTCGACCCATGATGGCGACGATGAGGCGCTGCAGTGCCTGGCCGGTGCGATCTACTTCGAAACCCGCGGTGAGCCGCTGTCGGGCCAGCTGGCAGTGGCCGAGGTCATCCTGAACCGCGCCAAGTCGGGCCGTTTCCCCTCGGACGTCTGTGACGTGATCACGCAGCGTGGCCAGTTCGGCTTCGTGCGTGGCGGCCGCATCCCGTCGATCAACGAGGACAGCAAGGCCTATCGTACCGCCGTCGCGGTGGCGAAGGTCGCGCTGAACGACGCATGGGACGATCAGGCCGGTCCGGCGCTGTATTTCAACCGTGGCCGTCCGCCCGCATCGGGGCTGAAGAAGGTCGCGTCGATCGGCAACCACATCTTCTGGCGCTGAGCCGCCGTTGATGCCGATTGCGGGCTGAGCCCTTCTCATTGTTCCTGCAATGTTCTATGAAGCGGGCGTGCTGACCACGCCCGCTTCTTGCGTTGACGATCCCGATTCGCCGCTGTGCGCCGCCGATGTGGCGCGCGGGGTGACTCGATTGCTGCTGCGCCACGAACTTGTCGCCATGCCCGAGGTGCCGCTGGACGGCGGGCGGCGCGTCGACCTGATGGCGCTCGACGTGCGCGGCCAGATCACGATCATCGAGATCAAGGTGTCGCGCGCCGATCTGCTGGGCGACAACAAGTGGCAGGAATATCTGCCGCATTGCGACCGCTTCTTCTGGGCGGTGCCGGCGGGGTTCGATCACGGGCCGATTGCTGGCCCCGCCTTCCTGCCCGAGCGTACCGGGCTGATCGTCGCCGATCGTTATGACGCGGCGGTGGTGCGCGAGGCCAAGACCGAGGCGATGAGCACCCATGGGCGCAAGAATTGCACGCTCGCCTTTGCCCGGCGCGCGGCGCGGCGGCTGATCGCCCAGGTCGATCCCGACGCGATCCAGGGCTGGTAGGCCAGCCGCGGTTCCAGGCTGGTAAGCCGCACACGGCGCCCGGCTGGTAGCCATACACGGCATAGCGTTGCTGTTGCCCCCTGACGGATTCGTCATTTGCCTCCACCGCCGTGACGGCGCAGGACATTTGCGATGAGCGAGGGGGCGTCATGAGCGGGGCGGCGGGGGAGGGGCACCGGGCCCCCGATCCGCTGCGGGCGCGCTTTGCCGCCGCAGCAGCGCAGCATGAGCGGCACCGGCTGGCCGCGTGCGAGCGGCTCGACACCCTGTTCGATGAGGGCACGATGATGCCGATCGCGGTCGGCGCGGGCGTGATCACCGCCGCCGGTCTGGTCGGCGGGCAGCGCGTGATGGCCTTTGCGCAGGACGTGACCGACCAGGGCGGGATCGCCACTGCCGATCAGGCCGCGCACATCGCAGAATTGCTGGCGCGGGCGCAGGCGGCGCAGGCGCCGGTCGTCGGCCTGTATGATTCGGGCGGGCTCGCGCTGGACGAGGCGCAGGCGGCGCTGGCCGGACAGGCGACGATCCTTCACGCATTGGCGAATGGCGGCCGCCGGCGTGTGCCGCATCTGGCGCTGGTGTTCGGCGATGCGATCGGCGCGGCAGCCTTCGCCCCGGCGATGGCGCATCTCACCTTCATGCTGGAGCGCGCGAGCCGGCTGTATGTGTCGGGGCCCGACGTGCTGCGCGACGCCACCGGCGAATTGGCGACGGCGGAGGCGCTGGGCGGGGAGATGCTCCACGCAACCACCAGCGGGATTGCGGATCGCATCTTTGCCGATGAGATCGAGCTGCTGTTCGCCGCGCGGATGGCGATTGGCTTGTTGGTGCGCGACGTCGCACCATCGGTTGATCCAGCCACCCGGGTCGCGGCGCATCTCGATACGCTGGTGCCGGCGGATCCGGCCGAACCCTATGACATGCGCGAGCTGGTGCAGGCGATCTGCGATGATCGCGCGTGGCTCGAGCTTCAGCCCGATCGTGGCGGCGGGATGCTGTGCGGGATCGCCCGCATTGGTGGCCGCAGCATCGGCATCATGGCGAACCAGCCGATCGTGGCGGGCGGGGTGATCGACCGTGCCGGCATCGCCAAGGCGACGCGGCTGGCGGCGCTATGTGCCACCTGCCGGTTGCCGATCGTGACGCTGGTTGATTCGCCCGGGTTGATGCCGGGCGCGCAGGAGGAGGCGGGCGGGATCGTCGCGGCGGGCGCGGCGCTGCTGGCGACGGTTGCGCGTGCCGACGTGCCGGTGATCACCGTCGTCACGCGGCGGGCAACCGGGCCGGCGTGGCTGATGATGGCGCCGCGCGGCGCGGGCGGCGCGCGCTTCGCCTGGCCGACCGCGGAGATCGCCGCGATGAACGCCGCTGGCGCCGCGCGGCTGCTGCTGCGCCACGGTGATGATGCGGCGACACGCGAGAAAGTGCGTGACTATGCCGCCAGCATCGCTGATCCGGTCAATGCCGTAGCGTCAGGCATCGTCGATGCGGTGATCCGCCCCGCCGATACGCGGGGCGCGATCGCACTGGCGCTGGCGCGCCATGATGCGCAAGGTTCCGGCAGATCACTGCCACACCCGGATCCCCAGGGGAGCGGGACATTGAAGGAGAGAGACCGAAATGGCTGATTACGAAACGATCCTGACCGAAAAGAAGGGCGACGTCCTGGTCATCACGCTCAACCGTCCCGAGCGGCTGAACGCGGCGTCGATCCAGCTGGCGGAGGATCTGACGGTCGCGCTGTACGATCTTCAGGGGGCGCGCGCCGTGCTGCTGACCGGCGGGGGCCGGGCATTCTGTTCGGGTGCCGACCTGCAGGCGCGCGGCGGCGGGGAAACCCGCATCAAGGGCGGCGACACCAGCCACCGGGCATTGATGAACTTCTACAACCCGTTGATGAGCCAGATCCTGAACCTGTCGGTGCCGGTGGTGACCGCAGTGAACGGTCCGGCGGCGGGCGTCGGCTGCTCCATGGGCCTGGCCGGTGACTTCGTGTTCGCGGGCAAGAGCGCCTATTTCCTGCAGGCGTTCGTCAACATCGGCCTCGTGCCCGACGGCGGTTCGACCTGGCTGCTGGCCAAGACGATCGGCAAGGCGCGCGCGACTCAGATGATGATGCTGGGCGAGCGGATCAGCGCCGAGCAGGCCGAGCAATGGGGCCTGATCTACAAGGCGGTCGATGATGCCGTGCTGATGGACGAGGCGCTGGCGCTGGCGACGCGCCTGGCGGCCGGCCCGACGGTCGCGCTGTCGGCGATGCGCCGCAACATCATGACCGCGCTCGACGGGACGTTCGACCAGGTGCTGCGCGCCGAGGCCGAGGGCCAGCGGCTGGCGGGCGGATCGGAGGATTCGCGCGAGGGCGGCATGAGCTTCCTCGAAAAGCGCAAGCCCGTGTTCAAGGGGCGGTGAACCGTTGGCGGCCGCCGTGCCGCCAGTGAACATCCATGGCGTTCCGGTGCGTTGAGCATCGGAACCGCTATGGAGACGATGATGATCAGGATGCTCACCCTTGCGACCGCGGCGACGCTGTCGATGGCGGCGCCGGCCGGCGCGCAGACCCAGGCGAGCATGAACGCGCAGGCCGCACAGGACCTGCGCCGCGCCGATGCGGCGCTCAACGCCCAGTGGAAGCGCACCTATGCGCAGATGAAGCAGCGCGATGCGCGCGGCGGGGCGGGTGGTTTCGGCTATGCGGCGGCGACGCTTGCCAGCCAGCGCGCGTGGCTGCAATTCCGCGACAAGCAATGCGTGATCGAGGGTGGCGAGTTCGCGGGCGGATCGCTGCAGGCGATGACGCGTGCGCAATGCCTGACCCGGCTCACCCAGGAGCGGACGGCGCAATTGAGGAACATGATGTGGACACGTTGAACCGGACGCACGCGAGCCCCAGCGACGGGACCCGCACCGACTGGACCCGCGAGGAAATCGCCGCGCTGTTCGACCTGCCGTTCGACGAGCTGATGTGGCAGGCGCAGGGCGTCCACCGCGCGCATCACGCGGCGGGGCAGGTGCAATTGTGCACGCTGCTGTCGATCAAGACCGGCGGCTGCCCGGAGGATTGCGGCTATTGCTCGCAATCGGTGCATGCCGACAGCGGGGTGAAGGCGACCAAGCTGATGGACGTGCGCGCCGTGCTGCAACGCGCGGCCGAGGCGCGCGATGCCGGCAGCCAGCGGTTCTGCATGGGTGCGGCATGGCGCAACCCCAAGGACCGCGACATGGACGCGATCGTCGCGATGATCGAGGGCGTGCGCGCGATGGGCATGGAAACGTGCATGACGCTGGGCATGCTGACGCCCGAACAGGCGGAGCGGCTGAGCCAGGCGGGGCTCGATTATTACAACCACAATATCGACACCGCGCCGGAGCGTTATGGCGAAGTGATCACCACGCGCAGCTTCGACGAGCGGCTCGACACGCTGGCGCATGTGCGCGACGCCGGGATCAACGTGTGCTGCGGCGGGATCGTCGGGATGGGGGAGACGCGCGCCGATCGCGTCGGGTTCGTCCATGCGCTCGCCACGCTGCCGCGCCATCCGGAAAGCGTGCCGGTCAACGCATTGGTGCCGGTGAAGGGCACGGTGCTGGGTGACATGCTGGCGGATACGCCGCTGGCCAAGATCGACGACATCGAATTCGTCCGCACCGTGGCGGTGGCGCGGATCACCATGCCGCGCAGCATGGTGCGCCTGTCCGCCGGGCGTGAATCGATGAGCGAGGCGACCCAGGCGCTGTGCTTCATGGCGGGCGCCAATTCGATCTTCACCGGCGACAAGTTGCTGACCGCGGGCAATCGCGGCGACAGCGCCGACGCCTCGCTGTTCGCCAAGCTGGGGCTGCAGCCGATGGTGGCGGAGGAGCCGATGCGGGTGTGCGAAGCGGCTGCCTGACCGGGCGCTGGCGGCGGGCATGTTCGGCAAGATCCTGATCGCCAACCGGGGTGAGATCGCGTGCCGCGTGATCCGCACCGCGCGGCGCATGGGGATCGCCACCGTCGCGGTCTATTCCGACGCGGACGCGCGCGCGCCGCATGTCGCGATGGCGGACGAGGCGATCCGGATCGGGCCGGCACCGGCCGTCGACAGTTATCTTCGCGGCGACCTGATCCTGGCGGCGGCGCGGGACAGCGGGGCGGAGGCGATTCACCCCGGCTATGGCTTCCTGTCGGAGCGGGCCGATTTCGCCGAGCAATGCGCGGCCGCGGGCGTGACCTTCATCGGCCCGCCGGCGCAGGCGATCGCGGCGATGGGCGACAAGATCCGGTCGAAGCAGATCGCCGCGGCGGCGGGCGTCAACGTGGTGCCGGGCCATCCCGGCCCGGTCGACGACCTGGCCGAGGCGCTGCGCGTCGCCGAAGCGATCGGCTATCCGGTGATGATCAAGGCGTCGGCCGGCGGCGGGGGCAAGGGGATGCGGCTCGCCCGGGACGCGGCGGGCGTGCGCGACGGTTTCGACGCCACCCGGCGCGAGGCCGCGGCGGCGTTCGGCGACGACCGCGTGTTGATCGAGAAGTTCATCGAGCGGCCGCGCCATATCGAGATCCAGCTGCTCGGCGACCGGCACGGCAACATGGTGTTCCTCGGCGAACGCGAATGTTCGATCCAGCGCCGCCACCAGAAGGTGGTGGAGGAGGCGCCGTCGCCGTTCGTCACCCCTGCGATGCGCCGCGCAATGGGGGAGCAGGCGATCGCCCTTGCCCGCGCGGTCGGCTATCACAGCGCCGGCACGGTCGAGTTGATCGTGTCGGGCGCCGATGCGAGCGGCAGCGATTTCTACTTCCTCGAGATGAACACCCGGCTTCAGGTGGAGCATCCGGTGACCGAGGCGATCACCGGCATCGACCTGGTCGAGCAGATGATCCGCGTCGCGGCGGGTGAGCGGCTCGCGTTCACGCAGGATCAGGTGGCGCTGAACGGTTGGGCGATCGAGACGCGCATCTATGCCGAGGATCCGTATCGCGATTTCCTGCCCAGCATCGGGCGGCTGACCCGCTATGCGCCGCCTGACGCCGGCCCGGATGGCGCGGGCGCGACGGTGCGCATCGACGATGGCGTGGCGGAGGGCAGCGCGATCTCGCGTTTCTACGATCCGATGATCGCCAAGCTGATCACCTGGGCACCGGATCGTTCGGGTGCGATGGACGCGCAGGCCCGTGCGCTGGATGCGTTCGACATTGAGGGACCGGCGACCAACCTGGATTTCGCCGCCGCGCTGATGCGCCATCCGCGGTTTCGCCGCGGGGACCTGGAAACCGGGTTCATCGCGCAGGAATATCCCGAGGGCTTTGCCGGTGCGGCGGTCGATCCGGCGCGGCGACGCGGGCTGATCGGGCTGGCCGTTCTTCTGGAGGCAGAGCGGCTGGGCGGACGGATACCGCGCGACTGGTCGGTGCGGCTCGGCACGGACGAGGTGTCGGTAGTGATGACCGATGAGGGCGTTCTGATCGATGCCGCGGCGCTGGCGATCGATCACGCCGCCATGCCGGGTACCGATACGATCCGCGCCACGATCGATGGCGTTTCGGTCATCGCGCGGGTGGTGCGAACGCCGCTGGGGATGGTGATGCGCAGCGGCGGCGCGCGGCTCGACATGCGGGTGCTGCCGGCGCGGATCGCGGCCTATGCCGATCATCTGGGGCAGGGCGCGGATGATGACGCTGCGCGCCGCCTGACCGCACCGATGCCCGGCATCGTCGCGCAGGTGTCGGCCCGTCCGGGACAGCACGTACAGGCAGGTGATCCGCTGGCTGTTATCGAGGCGATGAAGATGGAAAATGTCGTGCGCGCCGATCGGGACGGCATTGTTGCCGCGGTGCTGGTGACGCCGGGCCAGAATGTCGCGGCCGATCAGGCGATGATCCAATTCGCCTGACCCGCGTTGTGGTGCGTTCGGGAGTGGGGAATCTGCCGTGCGACATTTCGCGACACTAAAATGCTGGACCGTTTTTGCCGGCGCGGTCATGCCACAATGATGATGCGATCCAGGTCACCGTTCCTGCTGGCCGCCGTTGCGCTGGGCGCGCTGGTGCTGAGCGGCTGCACCGTCGGGCCGGATTACCGCCCGCGCGCGCCGGCCGAACTTGGCGTGCCCGATGCCTATTCGGTCACCGCGCCGCCGACGCGGGAGGATCTGACGCGCTGGTGGCGCAGCTTCGACGATCCGGTGCTGGGCGACCTCGTCGAACGGGCCGCCGACGCCAATCTCGACATTGTGCAGGCGACCGCGCGGCTGCGGCAGGCGCGCGAGGCGCTGGTGCAGAGCCGCGCCAGCCTGCTGCCGACGATCAATGGTTCGGCGGGCTACAGCCGTTCGGAAACGCTGCGCGGCGGGACGACGGTAATCACGCTTCCCGACGGTACGACGCAGAGCATCGGCGGCGGCAGCGGATCGAACTTCTCGCTGGGGCTCGACGCGCAATATCAGCTTGGCCTGTTCGGCGAGATCCGCCGCACGGTGGAGGCGACAAGCGCGCAATATGAGGCGTCGGGGCTCGATCAAGCGACGGTGCTGCTGTCGGTGCAGGCGGAGGTTGCCCGCAATTACGTGCTGGCGCGGCTCTACCAGTTGCAGCTGGCCAATGCGCGCGACAGCATGGCGCTGCAGGACGACAATCTCGAGATCGCGGGATTCCGCGTGCAGGCGGGGCTGGTCTCCAGCCTCGACCAGGAACAGGCGCGGGTGCAGCGGGCGCAGACCGCCGCGTCGGTGCCGCTGATCGAGCAGCAATATAATGCTGCCGTGTCGCGGCTCGGCGTTCTGACCGGGCAGGCGCCCGGCGCGCTGAAGCCGATGCTGGCGGCGGTGAAGCCGATCCCGCGCGGGCCCGATACGGCCGGCGTTGGCATCCCCGCCGACGTGCTGCGCCAACGCCCCGATGTCCGTTCCGCCGAGCGCAACCTGGCGGCGGCGACCGCGCAGATCGGCGTTGCCAAGGCGCAATTGTATCCTGCGCTGGCGATTAGCGGCAACATCAGCTCGCGCGCGGGGAATCTCGGCGGGCTGCTCGACACGATCACCGGCGGGCTGTTTGCCGGACTGACTCAGGCGATCTTCAACGGCGGCCGGCTGAACAGCCAGGTGCGCAGTGCGCAGGCGGCGACCGATGCGGCGCTGGCGGCCTATAAGCAGGCGGTGCTGACTGCGCTTGAGGATGTCGAGAACGCTGTCGTGGCATTACGCACCGCCGAGGCGCGCGAGCGCGAGTTCGCCGTGGCGCTGGAGGCGGCGAACAATTCCGCGATCCTCAGCCGCAGCCAGTATCGCACCGGCCTCACCGATTTCACCACGCTGAGCCAGCAGGAGGCAGCGTTGCTGTCCGCGCGCAACAGCGCGGCGCAGGCGCGCGCCGACCATGCCAATTCGCTGGTGCAGCTATATTCCGCGCTGGGCGGCGGCTGGGACGCCAATGTCATTCCGACGGCCCCCGAAGCGCGGGGCATTAGCCAGGACGAGAACCGCTGATGGCGACCGAGCAGCTCGACGAATTTCTTGGGACCAAGGAGCAGCCGGCGTGGCGGCGCTGGGTCAAATGGATCGCGATCGCGGTCGGCGTGATCCTGCTGGTGCTGCTCGCGTTCCGGCTGTTCGGCAAGGCGGAGGCGCCCGGCTATGCGACTGCGCCCGTGCGGCGCGGCGACCTGACCGTGACGGTGTCGGCCACCGGCAAGCTCGCGCCGACCAATCAGGTAACCGTCGGCTCGCAATTGTCGGGGCTGGTCACCCGCGTGGTCGTCGACGTGAACGATCGGGTGAAGGCCGGCCAGGCGCTGGCGCTGATCGATCCCGAGCAGATCGACGATCAGATCCGCGCCGGGCAGGCGCAGCTTGCGGCGCAGGTCGCAGGCGTCAATCAGGCGCGCGCCACCGTCGCGGAGGCGCAGGCGCAGCTCGCACGCTTGCAGGAAGTGTACCGGCTGTCGAACGGGCGCGTGCCATCCAAGACCGAGCTTCAGACCGGGCAGGCGAATGCGCAGCGCGCGGTGGCTGCCCTGCGCGTTGCCGAAGCGAATGTTGCCGCCGCGCGCGCGACTCTGGCGCAGAGCCAGACGCAGCGGCAGCGCGCGATCATCGTGTCACCGGTCAACGGCGTGGTGCTCGCGCGGCAGGTCGATCCCGGCCAGACCGTCGCGGCATCGTTCAACACGCCGACGCTGTTCGTGATCGCCGAGGATCTCAGCAAGATGAAGCTTGAGGTCGCGATCGACGAGGCGGATGTCGGATCGGTGAAGGAAGGGCAGCCGGCGACCTTCACCGTCGATGCCTTTCCCGGGCGCACCTTCCCCGCGGCGATCACCCGCGTCGATCTGGGATCGAACCTGACCGCGAGCACGGCAAGCGCGTCGAGCAGCACGACGGGAACGACCAGCACGGCGGGGCAGGTGGTGTCCTATGCCGCAGACCTGTCGGTGGCGAACCCGACGATGGAGCTTCGCCCCGGCATGACCGCGACGGCGGACATCATCACCAGCGACAAGAAGAACGTACTGCTGGTCCCCAATGCGGCGTTCCGGTTCAAGCCGACGCAGGCGGCAGCGGGCGGTGACCAGGGCGGCATCGCCGGGTCGCTGACCTTCCGCCCGCGCCGCGGCAGCCGGCCCGAGCGGGAGGCGACGCTGGGGCGTGGCGCGCAGCAGACGGTCTATGTGAAGGGTGCCGACGGCCAGTTGCAGCCGGTTCAGGTGACCACCGGCGATACCAACGGCAATGTGACCGAGGTGCTGTCGGGCGGGCTGAAGCCCGGCATGGAAGTGGTCACGGGTCAGCTTTCCGGCACTGAGGGCAGGGCGGCGGCCAAGGGCGCCGGGCAGCGGAGCGGCCAGCGTGCGGGAGGCGCCGGTGGCGCCTGACGCCCCCGCCGCGACGAATCACGCCCCCGCCGCTGCCGGGCAGGCGCCGGGCATGGCCGAACCGATCATCTCGCTGCGCAACGTGACCAAGGTATATGGCACCGGGCCGACCGCGTTTCAGGCGCTGAAGGGCGTCAACCTGGATATCTCGGCGGGTGATTTCGTCGCGGTGATGGGGCCGTCGGGATCGGGCAAGTCGACGACGATGAACATCCTCGGCTGCCTCGACGTGCCGAGCGGCGGCACCTTCCTGTTTCGCGGCCATCATGTCGAAACGCTGAGCCGCGACCAGCGCGCGCTGCTGCGACGGCGCTACCTCGGCTTCGTATTCCAGGGGTTCAACCTGCTGAGCCGGACGAGCGCGCTGGAGAATGTCGAGCTGCCGCTGATCTACCGCGGCGATGATCGCAAGGCGCGGCGCGAACTGGGCATGGCGGCACTGGAAAAGGTCGGACTGGCCGATTGGTGGGACCATACGCCGGCGGAATTGTCCGGCGGGCAGCAGCAGCGCGTGGCGATCGCGCGTGCGATCGTTACGCAGCCCGAAGTGCTGCTGGCGGACGAGCCGACCGGCAACCTCGATTCGGAACGGTCGGTCGAGATCATGCAATTGCTCACCAACCTGAACCAGGAAAGCGGGATCACCGTGCTGATGGTGACTCACGAACCCGACATGGCCGCGTTTGCGCACACCGTGATCCACTTCAAGGACGGGTTGGTGGAGCGGATCGAGGCCAACGATCACCAGCGCGGCGGCGCGGCATGAGCGCGCGCGCGCCCATTGCGGATCGGAGGTAGGCGAATGTTCGGCACGACCTTCGTCCTCGCCATCCGCTCGATCCGGCGGCACCTGCTGCGTTCGTTCCTGACGATCCTCGGCATCGTCATCGGTGTCGCCGCGGTTGTTGCGATGGTGACGCTGGGCAAGGCGACGACCAGCGCGGTGCAGGAGCAGATCTCCGCGCTCGGCACCAATGTGCTGCAGATCCGCCCGGGCCAGGGCTTCGGTCGCGGCGGCGGCGGCCCGCGCCCGCCCGACTTCGATCCGGAGGACGTAACCGCGATCGCGCGGCAGGTGGCGGGCGTCACGGCGGTTGCGCCGCAGGTGTCGACCAGCGCCACCGCGATCTACGAAGGGGCGAACTGGTCCACCACGGTGCAGGGCACGACCAACGACATTTTCGTCGTCCAGCCCTGGCCGCTGGCGCTGGGGCGGACATGGACGCCGGCGGAGGAGCAGGCGGGCAAGTCGGTCTGCATCATCGGCAATACCGTGCGGCAGAATCTGTTCCGCGGCGGCGATCCGATCGGCCGGCGGATGCGCATCGGCGCGATCAGCTGCGACGTGATCGGCGTGCTCAGCACGCGCGGGCAGGCGGGTTTTGGCGGCGATCAGGACGATACGGTGGTGATGCCGATCAAGGCGGTGCAGCGCCGCTTCACCGGCGACCGCAAGGTCCGACTGATGATGGTCGGAGTCGACCAGGCCTATTCGACCGAGGCGGTGCAGGCGGCGATCACCGACCTGTTGCGCGAGCGGCGCCATATCAGCGGGACCAAGCAGAACGATTTCAACATCTTCGACACCAAGCAGATCAGCGACACGCTGACCGGCACGACGACGCTGCTGACCCGCATTGTCGCGGCGGTGGCCGCGATCAGCCTGGTTGTCGGTGGCATTGGCATCATGAACATCATGCTGGTGTCGGTGACCGAGCGGACGCGTGAGATCGGCATCCGGCTGGCGATCGGTGCGGTCGCCAATGAGGTGCTGATGCAATTCCTGGTCGAGGCGGTGGTGCTGTCGATGCTGGGCGGGCTGATCGGGCTGGCGCTGGCGCAGGTGGTGATCCTGATCGCGACGCCGCTGATGCAGGTGCCGTGGACGTTCGATCCGCAGATCAACATCATCGCCTTTGCCATCTCCGCAGTGATCGGCGTGGTCTTCGGCTACTTCCCCGCGCGCCGCGCGGCATCGCTGAACCCGATCGACGCGCTGCGCCACGAATAGCGCCGCCTGACCGATCGGGCGGTGGCCGTGGCTGCGTGGCTCGCCTACATCATCGGGCATGAACACGCGCTTCGACAATGTGCCCAACCGTCGCGCGATCGTGGATCGCCGCGCGCTCGCCGAGGAAATCGCCGCGATCGCCACCGACGATCCGGCGCTGCTGCGCCGTGACGCGATCGGCAAGCTGAAGGACGCGCTGGACGCCGGCCGCGCGGAAATCGCGCGGCGGCTCGCCGACCGGCCCTCGCGCGGGCTGGAGGCGGCGAATGCGCAGGCGTTCCTGATCGATCAGCTGTTGCGGCTGCTGTACGATCTGGCGACTCAGCGGCTGTACCCGCTGAGCAACCCGACCGCGTCCGAACGGCTGACGCTGATGGCGGTCGGTGGCTATGGCCGCGGCGAGATGGCGCCGTTTTCCGACGTGGACATCGCCTTCCTCACCCCGTGGAAGCAGCCGCCCTGGGCGGAGCAGGTGATCGAGACCCTGCTCTATTCGCTGTGGGACATGGGGCTGAAGGTCGGCCATTCGTCGCGCTCGCTGGACGACATGGTGCGTCAGGCGAAGGGCGACGTGACGATCCGCACCGCCCTGCTCGAGGGGCGCCACGTCTGCGGCGACGTGCCGCTGTACGAGGAGGCGATCGGCCGCTTCAAGGCGGAGGTGACGCACGGGACCGAGCGTCAGTTCATCGCTGACAAGCTGGCCGAGCGAGAGGCGCGGCACGTGAAGATGGGCGACACGCGCTATGTCGTCGAACCCAATGTGAAGGAGGGGAAGGGGGGCCTGCGCGACCTCCACGCGCTCTTCTGGATCGGCAAATATGTCTATGATGTCGATCGCGCGGCGCAGCTGGTCGACGTGGGACTGTTCACCCCGGCCGAATACAAACTGTTCCACCGTGCCGACAATTTCCTGTGGGCGGTGCGCTGCCATTTGCACCTCGCGGCGGGGCGCGCGGAGGATCGGCTGACCTTCGACATGCAGCGCGAGATTGCCGAACGGATGCGCTATTCCGACCGGCCGGGGAAGGCCGCGGTCGAGCGGTTCATGCAATATTACTTCCTGCAGGTGAAAACCGTCGGCGCGCTGACCGGCACCTTCCTGACGCATATCGACGAGCAATTTGCGGCGCGCGGCCGCCGGTTCGGCCTGCCGCAGCTGCGCCGACGCCCGCGCAAGCTCAACGGCTTCGTGCTGGAGCGGGGGCGACTGGCGCTGCCGAGCGACGATTTCTTCGTCGAGGATCCGGTGCGCCTGATCGAGATCTTTCACCTTGCCGACCTGCACGAGCTGGAGATCCATCCGCAGGCGCTGCGTGCCGCAACGCGCGACGCGAAGCTGGTCGACGATGTGCGCACCGATCCGCGCGCCAATGCGCTGTTCCTCGACGTGCTGACCAGCCCGCGCGACCCGGAACTGGTGCTGCGCTGGATGAACGAGACGGGCGTGTTCGGCCGCTTCGTGCCCGATTTCGGCCGTGTCGTCGCGCAGATGCAGTTCGACATGTACCACCATTATACCGTCGACGAACACACCATCCGCGCGATCGGTCTGCTGGCGCGGATCGAGCGCGGCGATCTGGCGGCGGAGCATCCGCTGGCCACCGCGATCATGCCGCAGATCGTCTCGCGCCGCGTATTGTATGTCGCGGTGCTGCTGCACGATATCGCCAAGGGGCGCGGCGGCGACCATTCGATCCTGGGCGCCGCGGTGGCGCAGAAACTGTGCCCGCGTTTCGGCCTGACGCGCGCGGAGACCGAAACCGTATCGTGGCTGGTCCGCTATCACCTGCTGATGTCGGCGACCGCGTTCAAGCGCGACCTGTCGGATTTCAAGACGATCCTCGATTTCACCGCCACCATCCAGTCGCCCGAGCGGCTGCGCCTGCTGCTGGTGCTGACCATCGTCGACATTCGCGCGGTGGGGCCGGGGACGTGGAACGGGTGGAAGCGCCAGTTGCTCGGCGACCTGTTCGAGGCGGCGGAGGAAGTGCTTCGGCTGGGCCACAAGCAGCGTGGCCGCGAGGAACGGATCGCCGCCAAGCAGGAGGCGCTGGCTGAGGCGATGGGCTGGAACGAGGCGCAGATGTCCGCCTATGTCCGCCGCTTCCCGGAGGCCTATTGGATCGCCGAGCCCGACGACGTGCTGGCGCATAACGCGCGCTTCGTGGCGTCGGTGGGCGATGCGCAGCTGGCGATCGACGCGCAGGTCTATGCCGAGCGTGGGGCGACCCTGGTCACGGTCTATGCCGCCGACCATCCGGGCATCTTCTATCGCATTGCGGGCGCGATCCATGTCGCGGGCGGCAACATCATCGACGCGCGGATCCACACCACGCGCGACGGCATGGCGCTGGACAATTTCCTGGTGCAGGACCCGGTCGGCCGCCCGTTCGACGACGAGGGGCAGCTGACCCGGCTGCGCACCGCGATCGAGGATGCGCTCGCCAATCGCGGCAAATTGGTCGAGCGGCTGAAGGCCAAGCCGCTGCCACGGATGCGCGCCGACGCCTTTCGCATCGAGCCCAATGTGCTGGTCGACAATCGCGCGTCCAACCGCTTCACCGTGGTGGAGATCAACGCGCGCGATCGGCCAGCGCTGCTCAACCAGCTCGCCCATGCGCTGTTCCAGTCCAAGGTGACGATCCATTCGGCGCATGTCGCGACCTATGGCGAGCGCGCGGTCGACACTTTCTATCTGACCGACCTGACGGGCGACAAGATCGCCAGCGGGCCGCGGCTGAAGACGCTGGAGCGGCGCTTGCTGGACGCGGCGGCGGGCAAGCCGCTGGAGGAGGCGGCCTGATTCACCGCGCCGCGTCGGCCGCCCGCTTTTCCTGCCAGACAAAAAGAAACCCCCGGGGGCGAACCCGGGGGTGAAGGTGTCCGTAATGGACGGGCGCCGGCGGGCGGCGCCCGATCCGATCAGAAGCGCTTGCGCAGCGTCAGACCGTAGGTGCGCGGCTCGGCGAGGAACGACGAGAAGATCTGGTTCCCGACGCCGCCGAAGCGCTGCACCTGCGCCAGGCTGCCTGCACCCTGGAACGGCGCGTTGAAGGCGACCTGCTGATAGTTTTCGTTGAGCAGGTTCTGCGCGAAGGCTTCGATCGCCCAGTTGGCGTCGAGGCCGCGCAGGCCGATGCGGGCGTTCATCACGAAGAAGCCGTCCTGCTCCTTCTCGATGAACAGGTCCGAGCCGGTGTTGTAGTCGCTCGACAGACGGCCATCGACATAGAACAGCGCGCTGAGGCCCGAGTCACCGATTTCCGGCGTCCAGCTGACCGACGAGGTCACCACGTTGCGCGGCGCGTTCGACATCTGGCGACCGGCGAGCAGGAACAGCGCCGGATCGAGCGGCTCGCCCGAGGCCGAGCCGACCAGGTTGCGGCGGAACTTGGTGTCGGCCAGCGTGTACCCGAGGTTCACCGCAAAGTTGCGCGCCGGATAGATGCCGAGCTCAAGCTCGACGCCCTGGCTGCGCACGCCCGGACCAACGTCACCCGAGCAGGCGCCCGTGGTGGCCGAATTGTCCTGATCCGCACCGTTCAGGCTGACCGAGCACGAGCCGATGTTCTGGACGACGAAGTTCGTGCCGTTGAACGTGTTCAGCTGGAAGTTCTCGAAGTCCGAACGGAACACCGTCAGGTTGGCGGTGAACTGGCGCGTGGCGTATTTGATGCCCGCTTCGTAGCTGTTCACCAGTTCCGGATCGAAGCGCAGGCGCGCCGCGCCGGCGTTGGTCACCGGAGTGAAGGCGTTGGGCGCCAGTTCCGAACGGTCGAGGTTGTAGCCGCCCGCCTTGTAGCCGCGCGAGTAGCTGGCATAGACCATCAGGTCGCGCGTCGGCTTCCACGAGATGACGCCGGTGCCGGTGAACTCGCTCTCGTCGAAGCTGTTGCGCAGGTCGAGGCCATTGAGGGCGGTCGACGAGTTGCCGGTGCAGCCCAGGGTGATGATGCCGCCGGCGAGCGCCGCGGTCGCCGGGTTGGCGAGCAGCGGGCCGAGGCCCTGCTGCAGCTGCGGGCAGACGGTGTTGGTGTTGTCGAAATTGGCGCGGAAGTCCTTCGACTCATGCGTCCAGCGCAGGCCCGCGGTGATCGACAGCGTATCGGTCAGCTTGAAGATGTTGTGCGTGAAGAACGCGTAATTCTCGCTGTCCTGATAATAGCGCGCGTTGCGATCGCCCAGGTTGTTGAGCGTCGACAGCGTGCGCAGGCCGTTGAGCAGTGCCGGCCCGGCGACCGGACCAAAGGCGCCGCTCAGCGTCGCGGTGCCGGCGGGGCTGAGGCAGCCCGGTGCCGCCGGATTGCGCAGCGCGGCGGCGGCATTGACCGTCGCGACGATGCGGCAGGCGGCGAAGGCGCCGTACTGCGAGCCGAACTGGAGGTTGTCGCCAATCACCAGGTCTTCGTTCGAGTAGAAGCCGCCGACGAGCCAGTCGAGGCGATCGCCGAACAGCGAACCTTGCAGGCGGACTTCCTGCGTGAAGGTGTGGAACTGGCGGAAGGCGCGGCCGTCGTCGGCGCGATAGCCCAGGTCGACATTGCCGTAATCGATGTCGGCGGCGTTGCCGGCCTTGTACTCGCGATAGGCGGTGATCGACGTCAGCGAGGCGTTGCCGAAATTATAGTCGATCTGCATCGACCCGCCGTAATCCTTCGTCTCGTTCGAATACGCACGACCCGGCGAGAAGGCGATGCGGCGGTTGTACGGATCGCCCGCGCTCGGGAACACGCCGCCCAGGCTCTGCAGCACGTCGACGATGCGGTTGCCGGCGGGGTTGATCGTGACCTCGCCCGGCTGGCCCGGCACGGCCTGCTTCTCGCGCAGGTCGACATAGACCGCGCCGCAGCACTTTTCGTCACGCCACGTATAGTCGCCGATCAGGCGGACCGACAGGTCGGTGGTCGGTTCGAACAGCAGCTGGCCGCGGACAAACCAGCGGTTGCGGTTGTTGTAGTCGGTGTCGTTGACGACATCGCGGTAGAAACCGTCGCGCTTGTTCCACACGCCGTCGAGGCGGAACGACAGCACGTCCTCCACCACCGGGCCGGTGATCGCGCCGGCGATGCGGACGTTGTCGTAATTGCCGTAGGTGCCCTCGACATAGCCGCCGAAGGTCTGCGACGGCGCCTTGGTGTAGACGTTGATCGCGCCGGCCGATGCGTTGCGGCCCGACAGCGTGCCCTGCGGCCCGCGCAGCACTTCGATCCGGTCAACTTCGCCGATGTCGTTGAGGCCCGAGCCGGTGCGGCTGCGGTACACGCCATCGATGAACACCGCGACCGAGCTTTCGAGGCCGGGGTTGTCACCAACGGTGCCGATGCCGCGGATACGGGCGGAGGCGTTGGCTTCGCTGCCGGTGGAGGAGATCAGCAGCGACGGGGCGAGCTGCACCACGCCGCGGATGTCGTTCGCGCCCGAATTCTGCAACGATGCCTGGCTGACCGCGGAGACGGCGATCGGCACGTCGGCAAGGCGCTCGGCACGGCGGGTCGCGGTGACGACGATGTCACCGGCGCCGGTCTGGCTCTGGTCAAGATCGGTATCCGCGGCGGGAGCGCTCTGCGGCTGCTGGACCGAACCGGCGGCGAGCGGATCAGCGCTGGGCTGTTCCTGCGCGAGCGCGGGCAGGGCAACGAAGATCGCGGCAGTAGATAGAAGCGAAGCAACGCGGCGCATGAGCTCTCCTGAATCTCGTTTTTGAACTTTGGGTTTGGAGCGCAGCGTTTAGTGGGAGTGCGGTTCACGCCTAAGCGATTTTCACGCAACCTCTTGTTTTTGAATGTGGCTGTCGCGGAAATGCAACCATTGGTCCGAAACGGTACTGTCACAAATGACAGTTGACGCTACGGCAACACGCAAAAAAGCCGCGCCCGGTGGGGGGCGCGGCTCTTTTCAGCCGGTGGTGGCGAAAAATTTTACTTCGGTGCCAGGACCATCAGCATCTGGCGGCCTTCCATGCGCGGGTAAGCCTCCACCTTGGCGACCTCGGCCACCTGCTCGGCAACGCGCTGCAGCACGTTCATGCCCAGCTGGCCATGGCTCAGCTCGCGGCCGCGGAAGCGCATGGTGACCTTCACCTTGTCGCCTTCCTCGATGAACTGCACGACCTTCTTCATCTTGGTGTCATAGTCGTGGTCATCGATGTTCGGACGCATCTTGATCTCCTTGATCTCCTGCGTCTTCTGGCTCTTGCGGGCGAGATTCGCCTTCTTCTGGGCCTCGTACTTGTACTTGCCCACGTCCAGGAACTTGGCGACCGGCGGGTCGGCGTTCGGCGACACCTCCACCAGGTCGAGCCCGACCTCCTTCGCCTGCGCAATAGCCTCGCGAGTGTACATCACGCCGAGATTCTCGCCCTCGTGATCGATCACGCGGACCTTCTGGCTCTGGATCCACTCGTTGAATCGGGGGCCGTTCATCGGCGGCGCCTGCATTGGCCGGCGCATCATGGGCGGACGTATGGTCAATTCTCCTGTTGCTTCAATCTCCCATATATAATGCCTGATGCGGCCAATCAAAAGGCATCAATCGCGGGGCCGGTGCGAGAAGATGCGCGCAGCCCTCAGACCGTCATCCGGCGGCGGTTGCGCAGCACCTGCGCGCTGTGGCCGATCGTCGCGCGCGGGCTGCGGGTGCGCACCGTGTCGACGAAATGCCAGTCGTTGCTGACCCGGTCGGGTGCCACCGTCAGCGTCATGTAGCCGCGCCGGCTGGTGTCGCACCATTTCAATTCCGGGCTGGCGGCGACCAGCGCGCGCGCGACGGTGGCGGGATCGACCGCCAGCGCCGTCTCGAACCCGCTGGAGGTGACCGACTGGCCGGCGAACTCCACACCGACAGGCGCGCCCTTGCCGCCGTCCAGCGCCAGATCGAACGCCCAGGCATTGTGGCTGTCGCCGCACAGCACCACCAGATTGGCGTCCGCTGCCTGCGCGGAGGCGAGGAACCGCTGGCGCGCCGCGGGATAGCCGCCCCAATTGTCGAGGTCGGTCGGCAGCCCCGCCTGCCCCGCGGCGACCGCGGCCTGGATATAGGGCGCGGCGCCGGGGCGTGCCTGCGAGATCCAGCCCGCGGTTTCGGGCGGCACGCGCATCGTGCCCATGATCGTGCCGAAGCCGACCAGCTGCCACGCCGCGCCGCGCTTCACCGATTGCGCCAGCGCATGGTGCAGCCATGCCTCCTGCTGGGTCCCGAGCATGGTGCGCGCCGGATCATGCCATTCATTGTCGCGGTACTGCGCCATCGCGCGCACCGGATCGCCCGAGCGCAGCATGGTGGAGAGTTCGGGCGAGGCCGAGCGGCCGGCGAGCCGCGTGTCGGTGCGGAACAGTGTCGCCAGTGTGCCGATGTCATAGGCCTTCCACGGCTCGTCGGAGACCGGCATCCATTCGCGCCATGCCTGGATCGCGGCGGCCTTTCGTTCGTGCCATGCGCCCTCGCTCGCCGGATCATGGTTCTGCGCGCCGCCTTCCCAGCTGTTGTTCGCGCTTTCATGGTCATCCCAGGAGGCGATCATCGGCAGGCGCGCATGGAGCGCCTGAAGGTCCAGGTCGGCGCGGTAGCTGGCGTAGCGCAGGCGATAATCGGCCAGATGGATGCTCTCGCCCTTCGGCTGGGGCAGGCGATCGGCGATCACCTCGGCCAGAGCCGGGTAGGTGCCATTGGCATATTCGTAGAAATAATCGCCGAGGTGCAGCGCGAGATCGAGGTCGTCGCGCGCCGCGGCATGGGCGTAGGCGTTGAAGAAGCCGAAGCCGATGTTGGAGCAGGAGAAGATCGCGGTGCGGAACCGCTGCGCGCGATCATCGGGCAGGGTGCGCGTGCGGCCGACCGGCGAGACGGTGCCGTCGGGCGCAACGAAGCGATAATGATAGGCGCGGCCCGGCTGGAGCCCCAGCACCGTCACCTTCGCCGTCCAGTCGCGCCACGGCCCCGTCACCGCCTCCACGCCAGCGGCGATGCGCGCGAAATCAGGCGTCTCGCTCAGTTCGACCCGCAGCCGGGCATGATCGCCGCTGGCAGGAACGTAGCGCGTCCATAGCAGGATCTCGTCCGCCCCCGGCTCACCGCTCGCCACCGAATGGGTGAAGCCGCGCGCCGCCAGGATCGTGTCGGCGGCAGCAAGACCGCTGATGCCGAGCGCCCCCGCGCCGAACATTCCGGTGGCGAGAAGGCTGCGGCGGCTCAGGTCGATCATCTGTTCGCTCCCGACAAGGAGGGTTGGTCAGCGGCCCATGGCGCAGGAAGGTGACAGATCGGTGTCGCGGGGCAATAGTCGGCCGCGATGGAAGGGCGCGGCGCACAGCGGCATCGCGTGGCGATCTTGACCGCGGTCGCGGTGGCGGCGCGCGCGGGCACGTTCGGCAACCCCAACATCCATGTCGACGAGCAATTCTACCTCTATGTCGCGCGCCGCATGCTGGAGGGCGCGCGGCCGTTCGTCGACGTGTGGGATCGCAAGCCAATCGGGCTGTTTGCCCTGTACCTGCCGGCGGCGGCGCTGCCCTATTCCTGGTCGATCTGGGCCTATCAGGCGCTGGCGCTGGTCGCGGTGGTCGCGACCGGCTGGCTGGTCATGCGGATCGCCCAGGTGGTCGGCTGGGGCCGCGGCGCGCTTGCTGCCGGTCTTGCCTATATCCTGCTGCTGAACTGGTTCGGCGGGCAGGGCGGGCAGGCGCCGGTATTCTACAATACGCCGGTGGCGCTCGCCATGCTGCTGATCCTGCGCGGCGGCGCACGGCGGGAACTGGCCGCCATGACGCTGATCGGCCTTGCGCTTCAGATCAAATATTCGGTGGTGGTCGAGGGCGTGTTCGCCGGCCTCTGCATATTGTGGCGGCATTGGCGCGCGGGGGAGCGTGGCGGGCTGCTGCGGCGCGCCGTGTTGCTGGTGCTGGTGGCGCTGGCGCCGACCGCGGCAGTATGGCTCTGGTACGCGGCGCAAGGCCAGTCGGCGGCGTTCGTCCATGCCAATTTCGTGTCGATCCTGCAGCGCGGCGGTGATCCGGCGGCGCCTCGGCTGGCGTTGCTGCTGACGCTGCTCGGCTGGATGGCCGTGCCGGTCGCGATGGCGGTGATGGGCCTGCGCGGCGGTGATGCGGGGGGGCGGCGCTTCGTCGCCGGATGGCTGGCCGCCGCGCTGGTCGGCGTCGCCGTACCGGGCGGGTGGCTGCTCCATTATGCGCTGCCGGTCATGCTGCCGGTGTCGGTGGCGATCGCCGGGCTGTTCTGCGTGCGCCCGCGGCTGACGATCGGCTTCCTCGTCGTCGCCGCGTTGGTGGGGCAGGGCGTCCTGTGGTCGAACCGGCAGGGGCGCGGCACGCCTGCCGCGTTCGACGCCCTCGCCGCTCGCCTGCGCGCGCCGCCGCCGGGTTGCCTTTATATCTATTCGGGTCCGCCCGGCCTGCTCGATGCCAGCGGGCGCTGCGCCTCGTCGCGCTATGTCTTTCCCGCGCATCTCTATCGTATCCACGAATCGCGCGCGGTCGGCGTCGACCAGGCGCAGGAGGTGAAGCGAATCTTCGCCCGGCGACCGGCCGTGGTCGTGCTGCGACCATTTTCCCCCGGTGAGCGGCCGGAAATCCGCGCGCTGGTGGAATCGCGCCTCGCCAGCGCCTATCGCCCGTTGCCGCCGGCACGATTGGGAAGCGAGACGCTGCAGATATGGGTTCACCGATGACCGGCGCGGCCGCACGTTTCGGCTGGCACGCCGACAGCTACGACACATCGCTCGCCTCGATCCGCTATCGCCTGCTGATGCCGCTGGAGGCATTGCAGGCGCAGGGCGTGCCGATCGCGCGCTTCGATCCCGCGCGTGATCCCGCCAGCTATGATGCGGTGATCTTCTCCAAGTCGCACTCCGCCGAGGCGGTGGCCGCGGCGCAGGCGCTGCGGGCGGCGGGGCGCGGCGTGATCTTCGACCTGTGCGACAATCTGATCGCTGCCCATGCCGTGCGGCATGTCAGCGGCGCGCGGCTCGCCCGCTTTCGCGCGATGCTCGACGCGGCGACTCACCTAACCTTTTCCACCGCCATGCTGGCCGAGCAGATCGGCTCTGCCGTGCCCGGTGTCACCGCCGATCGCCGGGTCATCCCTGATGCGCTCGACATGCCGGATACGCTGCCGCCGCCCAGCTCGCGCGATGGACTGCGGCAGATGGCGGCGCTCGACCGCTTTCTCGCCCGCCGCCCGGATGCGCTCCACGCCATCTGGTTCGGCAAGAGCCTGGGCAGCGTGTCGGGCTATGCCCACCTTCACGCCGTCGCCGACGTGCTCGCGGCGCAGCCCTTTCCGATCACGCTGACCGTGGTCAGCAACGCGCCGCTGCGCTGGCTGCTTGGCCGCTGGCGCTGGCGGCTGCCGGTCCATTATGTCGGCTGGCGGCAGGAGACGGCGCATGCCGTGCTGCAACGGCACCGGGTCGCCGTGCTGCCGGTCGCGTCGAACGATTATACGGTGGGCAAGACGATCAACCGCCCGGCCACCGCGCTGCTCGCGGGGCTGGGCGTCGTGGCCGATTCGATTCCCTCCTATGAGGAACTGCGCCCGTTCGTCGCGCTCGACGATTGGGAGGGGGGACTGGCCCGCTATTACCACCAGTGGGAGGCGGAACAGCCGCTGCTCGCGGCGGGCCGCGCGCATCTTGCGGCGCGCTACAGCCCGCTGGCCGTCGCGCGCCAGTGGCACGCCGTTCTCGACCGCCTCTAGGCCGCGCGCGCCTGCTTTGCGGCCAGGCGCGCGGCATAATAGGCCATCAGGTCGACGGTATGCTCGCGGTCGGTGCGCACCTGGCCGGCGGCGACGATCGCCGCCCGGCGCAGCATCGCCGGGTCGCGCGCCTGCATCCGGGTGATAGCGCGGGCGCAGTCGATCGGGTCGCGCGCGGTGTACAATTCGGCGCAATGCGGATCGGCCACCTCGGCGCAGCCGCCGGTGTCGGGCACGATCAGCGGCAGCCCCGACGCCATCGCCTCCGACGCGACCAGCCCGAACGGCTCCGCCTCCGACCCGTGGATCAGCGCGTCGCAGCTCGCCATGATCCGCGCCAGCCGGTCGCGGTCATAGACCGGCCGGAACAGGCGGATATGCGGCGATCCCGCGATCCGTTTCTCCATCCGCTCGGTATCCACGCCCTGCCCCAGCAGGATCATGCCGACCGGCAGGCGGGCGCCCGCGCGCTCGACCGCGTCGATCACCATCGGCCAGCGCTTTTCGGGATGGTGGCGGCCCAGCCCCAGCAGCAACAGGCCGTCCGCCGGCAGCCCGCATTGCGCCAGCAGCGCCTCGCGCAGCCGTTCATCGCGGAAGGTGGGTGAAAAGTGGCTGCGCTCGATCCCCAGCGCCATCGCCGCATCGATCCTGAGGCCGCGCGCGCGCAGCCGCTTTTCCAGCGCCGGGCCGTTGGTCACCACGCAATCATACAGGTCGAGGAAGCGCGCCATGTAGCGCGTGTACCAGCCGAACGCCCGCTCGATCCGCTCATGGCTGGCGACGCCTTCGAACCAGCGCTGCGCATAAGCGGCCATATTGTCATTGTGCATGAAGAAGGACTTGAGCGCGCGTCCTTCCCACTGGCCGACGAACCACGCCGGGCGCCACGGTGACGAACACTCGACCACATCGGGATCATAATGGTCGAGCAGCCGGGTGATCGCCTCGCGATCCCAGAACAGGCCGTAATTGCTGTCGAACGGCAGCCGCGGCGAGCGAACGTAATGGATCGCGCCGCCGCCGGGGCGCTCCTCGATCCGATCCTCGGTCCCCGCGGCGAGCACGATCAGCTCATGCCCCAGATCGTTCATGATGCCGATCTTGCGGTCGATATACGTCCGCACCCCGCCGCCAGTGGGGGAGTAGAATTCGTTGACGTCGACGACGCGCATGATCAGCGCCCCACCGGACCGAAGCTGGGGATGACGCCGCGCAGATATTGCGCGCGCACGGTGACTCGCGCGACGCCGCGCGGCACGGTGACGATCGCCTGCGACAGCTTGGGCTTTGATCGGCCGAGCCGCTCGTTCGATGGCACGCCGGCGCCGTCGGTCCAGACGTTGAACTTGTTCTTGCCGTCGCGATCATGCGTCACGAACAGCGCGTAGCGGCCCGGTGCGGGCGCCTTGATGCACAGGGTGATCGGGTCGGCGGACGGTGTCGGCACGCGTACCCGGCGGAAGAACTTGCCCTCCTTGATCAGATCGCGGTCGTCCTTGAGGAAATCCTCCTCCGTCGCGGGGTACAGCTCCAGCTTCAGCGATCCGGTGCGATCCTTCAGTCCCTGGATCGTGACCTCGATCGCCGACCCGTCGCGCTGGACACAGGAGGCCGCGTCGCTGCCGAGCACGCGCGCCTGCGCCGCCAGCGGCATGGAGGCGGCGGCGAGCGCAGCCGCGGCGAGGATCATGCGCGCCATAGCTTCAGTCCCTTCCATCCGGCGACAGCCGCAAATGCCGCCATCAAAATCACATGCACGCCCAGCGTCAGCGCCGAGACGAAGGCGATCATCTCGCTGAGCGCCTGATCCTGGCCAATCAGTAGGATCGCGAAGCTGGCGAACAGTAGGTCCTTGTTGGGCACCAGCGGCAATCGTGACACCAGCAGCCGCGCGGCCGACAGGAACAGCCACATCCACAGGGGAACGTCGGGCATCGCGAAATGCCACGCCAGCGCCAGCAGCAGCGAGCTGACCGCGATTCGCGCGCAATGGACGAGGAAGATGAACCACAGGTCGCGGCGCGGCAGCGAGAAGACGCGCTTGGAAAACAGCAGCAGGGCAAGGCTGATGCCCAGGGTGATGATCGCGGAACCGACGATGGCGTGCAGCACGGTCGCCGGCATCAGCTGATAGCCGACCGGCAGCGCCAGCGCGCACAAGAGGATCGTCGCGGCATTGCCGGCAATGGCCGACAGCAGCGATACGTCCTTCACCGCGCCGAACGGCGCCGCCACCAGCCGAGCGCGCGCCCGCGCCCAGGCGTAGAAATAGGCCTCGCCCGAATAGCCGAGCACCACGTCGTTCGCGATCCGCTTCTTGTGGAGCGCGACAAAGCCGGCGGCGGGAATCCGCCACAGCCGGCGAAAGATGATGAAATCCCCGGTCGGCGCCGTCATGTAGAGCGCAAGGAAGGCGACGTAGAACCAGGGGGAGGTGGGCGTGGCGCGGCTGAGCCCGGCCAGCCCGGAATCCAGCAGCTCACGACCGAGCATCACCACCATGGCAACGCTCAGCACGCCGCCAAGGATGGTGGGCCAGCGACGCTTCAGCGTCCGGGTCGGTTCCAGAGCGGCGATGTCGGGCAGATCGCTGTCGATCACGCCCGCCGGCACGCTGGTGGCTTTCGCGGTCAAAACGTTGAACTTCCTTTGCACGCATTCCGCATAACGCCCCCGCGGAATGGTTCGGGCAGATGCCGGGGGAATGTGGTTTCTTTTCGGCGGAAATCTGGGCGGGAGGTAGCAGGATACAAGATGAGCAGCGCCGAACACATCCTCAGCTACGCCCAGACGCTTCGTGGCGGCGGGGTGGAACGGGCATTGTTGCGGCTGGCTGGCGAGTGGATTGCGCTGGGGCGACGCGTCACGCTGGTGATCGGAAGCAAGGAGGGGCCGCTGGCACGCGAGCTTCCCGGAGGCGCCGATGTCCTGTTGCTCGATTCGCCCGCATACCGCGCCTTGCTGTCGCTGCCGCGCCATGTGCGCGCGACGCGCCCCGACGTGATCTTCTGCCCCGGCAGCCATTATACCGGCGTCGCGGCCTGGACCCGCTGGCGGCTGGGCGCGGCGACGCCGCCAATCGTCGGCAAGGTTTCCAATGCGCTCGCCCGCCCCGATCATGGCGCCGTGACCGGCCTCGCCCATGCGCTGTGGCTGCGGCAGCACCCGCGATTCCTTGACCGGGTGGTGGCGATGACCCCGGCGAGTGCGGCGGAAACGGCGGCGGCGATGCGGCTGACGCCATCATCGGTGCCGATCATCCCTAACCCGCCGGCGCAGCCGATCGCGGGTGCCCCCCAACTCAATCTGCCGCCGCGCTATGTGCTCGGCGTCGGCCGACTCGCGCCGCAGAAACGGTGGGACCAGCTCGTGTCGGCGATCGCCGCGATGCGCGAGCGGGTGCCGCTGGTCATCCTGGGCGAAGGGGAGGGACGCGACGCGCTGATGGCGCAGGCGCGCGCGCTTGGCGTCGACCTGATCCTCCCCGGCCATGTAGCCGATCCGCTGCCCGCCATGGCCGGCGCGGCGCTCCTCGCGCTGACGTCCGATTTCGAAGGCTCGCCCGGCGTGCTGCGTGAAGCGCTGTCGATGGGAGCGCCGGTGGTATCGACGGATTCATCGCCCGCCGTGGCGGAGATCATCGCCGACCCGGCCTGGGGTGCGGTGGTGCCGCGCGAGGATCCGGCAGCGTTGGTCGCGGCACTCGACCATTGGATGGTCGCGCCGCGCCCCGCGCCGGTCACGCCGCCGGGCAGCGATTCGGCGGCGCGCTACCTCGCGCTGTTCGATTCGCTCATGCCGGCTTGACCCGCTCCGGCGCGGCAGCCTGCACCGCGGGCAGCGCCAGATTGGCTGCCTCGGCGGCGCACAGCCGGGGATAAGGCGTCAGATCCATCTCGAACCGGCGCGCATTGTACAATTGCGGCACCAGGCAGATGTCGGAAATGTCCGGGCTGTCGCCGCCCAGGAAAGGGCCATCGCCGGCCATCTGCTCGAGCGCGGCCAGCCCCTCGGCCACCCAGTGGCGGTACCATGAATCCTTGGCCGGCTGATCGGCGCCGAATTGTGATTCCAGCCGCTTCAGCACGCGCAAATTGTCGATCGGGTGGACATCCGCCGCGATCACCAGCGCGCGGGCGAGCTGGCCGGCGCGCACGAACGGATCCTTCGACACCATCGGGGGATTGTCGAAGTTCGCGTCAAGCCAGTCGACGATGGCGAGGCTCTGCACCAGCGGCCGCCCATCGACGACCAGGGTCGGGACCAGCCCCTGCGGGTTGAGCGCGCGGTTCGCCGGCGCTGCCTGCTCCCCCGCCACCAGGTTCACCGGCACGCTGTCGTGCCGAACGCCCTTCAGGTTGAGGCAGATCCGCACGCGATAGGCGGCGGACGAGCGCCAGTAATCGTGCAGGACGATCTTCATGCTTGTGGCGCCTCGTCATCGTCGCGCACCGTTTCGCTGCGACGCTCCATCGCCGCCTTGATCATCGCGGTCATCGGATCGGCAAGCGCAAGGCCGAGAATGCCGAACAGCGCGCTGGCGAGGATCTGCGCGCCCAGCGTCAGCGCCGGCGGCATGTCGACGGTGCGCTTCGCCACCATCGGGATCAGCACATAGCCGTCGAACGTCTGCACGATCACATAGGTGCCGATCGCCCACAGCCCGGTGTCGACCCCGGCGGAAAAGCCCACCGCGATCATCAGCGCGCCCGAGATGAAGGCGCCGATATTGGGGATGAAGGCGAGGATACCGGTCAGGATGCCAAGGATCATCGCCATCGGCACGCCGCCCAGCATCAGCGCGAGCCAGGTCAGCACGCCCTCCGCGATCATGCCGAGGATGCGGCCGAACAACAGGCGGCGCAGCGTGTCGCCCATCCGTTCGGTGGTGATGGCGAATTCCTCGCGCTGATCCTGCGGGATCATCCACTGCAGCCCACGTTCGTACACGCGCGGGTCCATCGCGATGAACAGGCCGATCACGACGATCATGAACAAGGTGGTGAGCGCGCCCACCGCGGTGCCAACCCAGGAGGTCAGCCGCCCGACGGAGCTCATCGCTTCGCGCGCGAGGCCGCTGAAATCGGACGCGCCCGGCATCAGCCCCTGTTCGGAGAGGAAGCTGGTGAGCCTGATCGCCTGCGCCTCCAGCGTGGTGCGCAGTTCGTTCACCTGCTCGGCCACCTGCACGCCGGTGAGGACAAAGGTGCCGACCAGGAACACCACGGTCAGCAGGCAGACGATGAGCAGGCGCCACGCCCGGCCGATGGAAAGAACCCGGCCCAGCAGGCGTACCCCGCCGTCCAGCAGCGAGGCAAAGACCAGCCCGGCGAAGATGATGAGCAGCGGCTGCACCAGCAGCACGACGAGCGCAATCGCCGATGCCATGCCCAGCCATACTGCCGCTCGTCTTATTTCCCGGCGTGTCTCGGGATTGCGCACTTCATTCGGGCTGGCACCTTCGACCAGCCTGACCTGCCCCTCGCTCACTCGCCCTCCGGTCGCAGCGAAGTGCCGGCACGGCCGCTGCGCAGCGATCCAAACCATGTCAGCGGGTTAATGGTTGCCGATCCATCGACGGAGAAGGTGATGAATTCGGCACGACCACCGATATTCTCCCACGGCACCGGCCCGCCGAGGCCCTTTTCACTGCCACCCAGCGCAAAACGGCTGTCGGCCGAGCGATCGCGATTGTCGCCCATCAGGAAGACGTGATCGGCCGGAATCTTGATCGGACCATAATAGTCACCGGGGCTGGCGCCCAGCTCGACCGTGTCGAAGCGGCGACCGTTGGGCAGCGTCTCGGTGACGATCGGCAGGCGGCAGACGATCTTGCCGTCGGGGCGGTTGATGCGCGCGCCGGGATATTGCCAGGGATCGCAGGTCGCATTCTTGTCCACCGGCATGTCGCGATAGTGGATCGGGCCGCGCTCGACCGGCTTGCCGTTCAGGATCACCGTGCCCGCGCGCACCTCCAGCGTGTCGCCCGGCAGGCCGATGACGCGCTTGATATAGTCGCTGGTCTGGCCCGGCGGGGTGACGATGACGACGTCGCCGCGCTCGGGCATCTTGCCCCACACGCGGCCGCGCCACGCCGGGAGCTGCACCGACCAGCTTTCCACCGGCCGCCGCAGCACCACGTTCTCGACGATCGCGGCCGGATTGGGGATCGTCGGCGACACGAACGACCAGCCATAGGCATATTTGGACACGACGAGGCGGTCGCCGACCTCCAGCCCCGGCAGCATCGATTCGCTGGGGATGTAGAACGGCTTGGCGAGCAGGCTGTGGAAGCCGAGCACCGCGATGATCAGCCAGAACATCCCCTTGGCCTCGCCCCACCAGTCGAACCGGCTGGCGTGGCGACGCGGCGCGTCGTCGGCGGGCGGCTCGGTCGTCTGCAGTTTTTCAGCCAGGTCGTTCACAGGATGGGGATCACTTGTCCGGGATCGCCTCGATGATCACAAAGGCCTGCGCCCAGGGATGATCGTCGGTCAGGGTGAGGTGGATGGCGGCGCGGTGGCCGAGGGGAATCATCGCGTCGAGCCGCGCCTTGGCGCCGCCGGTCAGCGCCAGCGTCGGCGCGCCCGATGGAGCGTTGACCACGCCAATGTCCTTCATGAACACGCCGCGGCTGAAACCGGTGCCGACCGCCTTGGAGAACGCCTCCTTGGCGGCAAATCGCTTGGCATAGGTGCCCGCGACGGTGAATGGCCGGCGGCGCGCCTTGGCACGCTCGACATCGGTGAAGACGCGGTTCTCGAACCGTTCGCCGAAGCGGTCGAGCGAGTTGCGGATCCGCTCGATGTTGCAGAGGTCGGATCCCAGCCCGATGATCACCGCGCCACGTCCATCGCCGCGCGCATGCGGCGGATCGAGTCCGCGAGGCCGATGAAGATCGCCTCGCCGATCAGGAAATGGCCAATGTTGAGCTCAACCACCTGCGGGATCGCCGCGACCGGCGCAACATTGTCGAAGGTGAGGCCGTGGCCGGCATGAACCTCGATCCCGCTCTTCGCGGCCAGCGCGGCGGCATCGGACAGGCGGCGCAGCTCCTCGGCGCGGGCCGGCCCGTCGAGCTCGCAATAAAGCCCGGTGTGAAGCTCCACCACGGGCGCACCCAGGCGTAGCGCAGCGTCGATCTGGCGCGCGTCGGGCTCGATGAACAGCGACACGCGCGAACCAGCGGCGGTGAGTTCCGCCACCATCGGCTGCAGGCGATCGTGGAGCCCGGCGGCATCGATGCCGCCCTCGGTCGTCCGCTCCTCGCGCTTCTCGGGGACGATGCACACCGCATGCGGCCGGTGCTTCAGCGCGATGGCGAGCATTTCCTCGGTCGCCGCCATTTCCAGGTTCAATGGGATGGTCAGTTGCTCGGTCAGCCGCGCGATGTCGTCATCGGTGATGTGGCGCCGGTCCTCGCGCAGGTGAGCGGTGATCCCGTCCGCGCCCGCGTCCGCCGCCAGCAGCGCGGCGCGCACCGGATCGGGGTACGTACCGCCGCGCGCATTGCGCACGGTGGCGACGTGATCGATGTTGACCCCCAGGCGCAGCTTCTGGCTCACGCGGCGGCCCGGCTCCCCGGCTTGATCGCCGGAATTGCTGCCAGTTCGGGCGGAACCTCATCCGGCTGGTAGGTCGGAACCTCCAGCTTGATCAGCGGGAAGAACGGGACGCCGATGTCGGCAGCGCCGTTCGAACGATCGACCAGCGCGGCGCCGGCGATGACCCGGCCACCTGCCGCCTCGATCGCCTTGATCGCCTCGCGGGAGGACAGCCCGGTGGTGACGACGTCCTCCATCATCAGCACTTCCTGCCCCTCGCGCAGGCGGAATCCACGGCGCAGCTCAAAGGTGCCGGTCGGGCGTTCGACGAACATCGCCTCGACGCCCAGCGCGCGGGCCATCTCGTGCCCCGCGATCACCCCGCCCATCGCCGGGGAGACGACCGCCGTGATCCGCTCGCGCAGGTCGGCGGGCAGGCGCGCGGCCAGCGCCTCGGCCAGGCGCGCACCGCGGCGCGGGTCCATCAGGACGCGGGCACATTGCAGGTAGCGGGACGACCGCAGGCCCGATGACAGGATGAAATGCCCCTCTAGAAGCGCGTCCGCCGCGCGAAATTCGGCCAGCACATCGTCGTCGGTCACTCTACGCCCTTTCGTAATGTCCCGATGAATAAGGTCGCGCCGGGCGCCGCGCAACAAAGCGAAACGCCCTGTGGGCAAATAATGGCACATGCGTGCTTGAGGCGCGCGAAACCCCTCCGTATAGGCGGCAGAGTCTAAGGGTCTGCGCAGGGGGTGCGCTGGCCGCACACCGGAGAGGTAAGGTTACCGCACGGATGAGAAGCGCGTTCAAGGGATGGATGCTGGCCGCTGGGCTCGCGCTGGCAGGCCTTGCGCCTGCGGCTGCCCAACCGGCCGCAACGGAGGGCAATGCCGCAAGCGCGCCCGCAGCAGTGGGCACGATCGGCAATTCGGCCAACACGGCAGAGCGGGCGCCTGACCAGGCACCCACCGCGCCGCAAGTTGCCGCCGACGGCGCACCGGTATTGTCGGCGGAACCGATCATCGGCCAGCCGACCGATCGCCTGATGTCGATCCAGCCGCAGGTGACCAAGAACGGTCAGCGCGCGATGGGTTTCCACAACAACATCCTGCTGCCGCTGATCGTCATCATCTGTCTGCTGGTGCTGGTGCTGCTGGTGTGGGTGGTGATCCGCTACCGCCAGGCCGCCAACCCGATCCCGTCCAAGACCAGCCACAACACCATCATCGAAGTGGTGTGGACGCTGGCGCCGGTGCTGATCCTGGTCGCCATCGCGGTGCCCTCTATCGGTCTGCTCTCCGCCCAGTACAAGCCTGCCCCGGCGGGCGCGGTGACGCTGAAGGCGATCGGCAACCAATGGTATTGGAGCTATCAGTATCCGGATCATGGCGGCGTGGAAATCACGGCCAACATGCTGAAGGAAAAGGACGAGGTCGCCGCTGGCGAGCGCTTCCGTACCGACGCTGACGGCCCCCGCCTGCTTGCCACCGACAACCGCGTCGTCCTGCCGGTCGGCGTGCCGATCCGCCTCATCACCACGGCCAATGACGTGATCCACAGCTGGGCGATCCCGGCCTTCTGGATCAAGCTGGACGCCGTGCCGGGCCGCCTCAACGAAACCAGCTTCACCATCGAGAAGCCGGGTGTCTATTTCGGCCAGTGCTCCGAACTGTGCGGCGCGCGCCACGCGTACATGCCGATCGCGGTCGAAGCCGTCCCGCCGGCGCAGTTCGCGGCGTGGATCCGTTCCAAGGGTGGCTCGATGCCGGGTGCGGCGCAGCCGTCGTCGGCCGAGATTCCGCAGCCGGGCGCCGACAATTCGGCGAGCGTCGCGGCTGACGCGAACACCGCCGACATGATGACCGGCCCGACGCAGAACGCGACGGCCGAACCCGCCACCTCGCCTCAGGGCGCCACCGGCAATCCGGGCGGCACCGGCGACACGGGACGCTGAGACCATGACCGATACCGCACTTCAACCATCCGCCTTCCAGGCGCATGACGATCACGCGCACCACCATGACGCGGATCACAAGCCGTCGTTCTTCGCGCGCTGGTTCATGTCGACGAACCACAAGGACATCGGCACGCTCTACCTGATCTTCGCGATCTTCGCGGGGATCATCGGCGGCGCGATTTCCGGCCTGATGCGCGTCGAGCTGCGCGATCCGGGCATCCAGTATCTGCCGACATGGCTCGCCATGCTGCATGGTCCCGGCACGTTCGACGACGCGCTCCACCTGTGGAACGTCCTGATCACCGCGCACGGCCTGATCATGGTGTTCTTCATGGTCATGCCGGCGATGATCGGTGGCTTCGGCAACTGGTTCGTCCCGCTCATGATCGGCGCGCCGGACATGGCGTTCCCGCGCATGAACAACATCAGCTTCTGGCTGCTGGTCCCATCGTTCATGCTGCTCCTTGCCTCGCCGTTCTTCGGCGCGGGGGCGGGCACCGGCTGGACCGTCTATGCGCCGCTTTCCACTTATGGTGAGCCGGGGCCGTCGGTCGACATGGCAATCCTGTCGCTCCACCTGTCGGGCGCCTCGTCGATCCTGGGCGCGATCAACTTCATCACCACCATCTTCAACATGCGCGCACCGGGCATGACGCTGCACAAGATGCCGCTGTTCGCCTGGTCGGTGCTGGTCACCGCGTTCCTGCTGCTCCTGTCGCTGCCGGTTCTCGCCGCCGCGATCACGATGCTGCTGACCGACCGTAACTTCGGCACGACCTTCTTCGATCCGGCCGGCGGTGGCGATCCGGTGCTCTACCAGCACCTGTTCTGGTTCTTCGGCCACCCCGAAGTGTACATCATGATTCTGCCGGGCTTCGGCATCATCAGCCACATCATCGCGACGTTCAGCCGCAAGCCGATCTTCGGCTACCTCGGCATGGCCTATGCGATGGTTGCGATCGGCGTCGTTGGCTTCGTCGTGTGGGCGCACCACATGTTCGCCACCGGCCTCAGCGTGAACACGAAGATGTACTTCACCGCGGCGACGATGGTGATCGCGGTGCCGACCGGCATCAAGATCTTCTCGTGGATCGCGACGATGTGGGGCGGCTCGCTCACCTTCAAGACCCCGATGGTCTGGGCGATCGGCTTCATCTTCATGTTCACCGTGGGCGGCGTGACGGGCGTCGTGCTCGCCAACGGCGGCGTCGACGATTACATGCACGACACCTATTACGTGGTGGCGCACTTCCACTACGTGCTGTCGCTGGGCGCGGTGTTCGCGCTGTTCGCGGGCTTCTACTACTGGTTCCCCAAGATGTCGGGGAAGATGTACAACGAGTTCCTCGGCCAGCTGCACTTCTGGGTGTTCTTCGTCGGTGTGAACATCCTGTTCTTCCCGATGCACTTCCTGGGCCTGCAGGGCATGCCGCGGCGCTACCCGGACTATCCGGACGCCTATGCCTATTGGAACCAGATCGCGACCCACGGCTATGAGATCATGGCGCTGGGCATGGTGATCTTCTTCATCAACCTGATCTGGTCGCTGGCGGCCGGCAAGAAGGCGCCCGACAACCCTTGGGGTGAAGGTGCGACGACGCTGGAGTGGACGCTGTCCTCACCGCCGCCGTACCACCAGTTCGAGACGCTGCCGGTGATCGAGGACAGCAAGCACCATTGATCGCCAGCCGTCACGGCACCACCAAAGCGCCCCGCGAGGAAACTCGCGGGGCGTTTTCGTTTAGGGGAATGGCCGGGTGGCGCGCGCTGCTGGCGGCGGCACGCGCAGGCCGACGTGGGGCACGAACAGGCTCAGCCACGATCAGGGAAGCAGGAAAGGTGGGCAGGCGCGCGTAAAGGGCGCCACATGTGCCGTGAGATAAGAGGGGCAGACGGCACGCCACATCGCGCCGCAGGCATCACGCTGCGGCTACCGGGTCACCATCGCTGTCAGGAAGAAGATGGTGCCCAGGGACGGGATCGAACCGCCGACACTGCGATTTTCAGTCGCATGCTCTACCAACTGAGCTACCTGGGCACACCGACAGAACGTCGGGGAGCGGTCCCCCTAATCGGCTGAAGCGCCGCTGTCCAGCCCATCCGGGTCGATCTGTCGTCCGGGAATGCGATATCCTTCACCCAGCCATTGCAGCAGGTCGCGATCCTTGCACCGGCGGGAGCAGAACGGGGCATTGGCGGCGTCGCTGGGCTGCGCGCACAGGGGGCAGGTGTCGGTCATTCGTTGAATATGGGAACGCGCCCGGTGCGTTGCAGCAGGGCGGCGAGCCAGTCGGGGCGGGCAAGGATTCGCGCGCGTACCGCCGGCGGCAGGCGGAAGCGGTTGGGTGACGACGCTGGCGTGCGCTCGATCTGGCGCAGCGCCGCCCGTGCGGCGGCACCGACGGGGTCCGCACGAAGTAATTCGGGTAGCGAGGGCCGCGACCGGCCCCGCACGATCTGCAGAAAGCCGAAGCCGTTGACCGCGGTACGCTCGAACGGCTGCGCGAGCAGCGAATCGATCGCCGCAGCCACCGCCTGCCGCGCCTCGCGCCCCGCCAGCGTCGGAAAGTCGATCCCGATCGATCCGCCGATGTCGAGCCGCTCGATCGCGGCGGCAACCGCGGTCGCGGCGCGCACTGCCAGCGCGTCGAGCGGCGGATCGCCATCGACGTCGAACAGCGCCATTGCCGGCGTCGGCCAGAAGCGCAGCATGCCGCCCGGGAAGGGGATGTCGCCCGTCACCGCTTCCTCCAGCACCTCGGACCATCCCGCAGCCTCCAGCGCGTCCGGTTCGTGCGCCCGCAACGTGCGGACCGGTGCGTTGCGTAGCCGCTCCAGCAGCGTCGGGGCGGGGCAGGGGGCCGCATCGGTGATCCGGCCCCGCGGCGGCTTGGGGCGGCCGGGCTCGGGGATGGCGCCGCGCGTCACCTCGACCCGAACCGCCGCACCCAGCGTCGCCCCAGCGGCGGGGCGGACCAGCGCTATGTCCTCGCCGGAGTCGAGCCGGGCAAGGTCGCGTTCGATGAGGCGGGCGGGCGCGATCAGCCCGGGTTGCGGGCCGGCATCGTCGCACGCGATGCGGGCGCGGAGAATATGGCCGTCATCGTCGATCAGGGCGGCGCGCTGCTCGCCGATCCCCGCTTCGTATAGCCACTCAGCCAAGGATCACGCCGGCCGTGGCCAGCAGCGTGCGCGTTTCGAATAGCGGCAGGCCGACGACACCGGAATAGGAGCCGTCGATGCGGCGCACATAGGCCTCCGCGCGGCCCTGGATGGCATAGCCGCCTGCCTTGCCCAGCCCCTCTCCGCTCGCGACATAGCTGCGGATCTCCGCCTCCGTCAGCGGCTTGAACGCGACCATCGTGTCGGAGAGCCGCGTGCGCATCGTGCCCTCGCAGTCGACGACGATCACGGCGGACAGGCAATGGTGACGCCGGCCCGACAGGAGCCGCAGCATCCGCGCGAGATCGTCCTCGTCGGCGGGCTTGCCAAGGATGCGGGGTCCGACTGCGATGCTGGTGTCAGCGGCCAGCACGACCTCGCCGTCGCGGCGTGGGACCGCGGCTGCCTTGGCGGCAGCGACGCGCAGGACATAGTCGCGCGGGCGTTCCGCCTTCAGCGGCGTCTCATCGACGTCAGGCGCGACCACGCGCGCGGGCACGACGCCGATCTGCGCCAGCAGCGCAAGACGCCGCGGCGAAGCGGAGGCAAGGATCAGATCGGCCGCCATGCGCCGACCCCCGTTACGTTACAGGCCGCGCTTATTGCGGGCCGGGGCCGCCACGGCCGGGCATGAAGCGGTAGGTGATGCGCCCCTTGGTCAGATCATAAGGGGTCAGCTCGACGAGCACTTCGTCACCGACCAGCACGCGGATGCGGTTCTTGCGCATCTTGCCTGCCGTATGGCCGAGGATCTCGTGATCGTTCTCCAGCCGGACGCGGAACATGGCGTTGGGCAGGAGCTCGACCACCTGGCCGCGCATTTCGAGGAGTTCTTCTTTCGCCAAAAAATCGATCTTTCTGCGGATAAGGGCGCGCGGGCGCTTAGCCGAAGCAACGCCAAAAGAAAAGGCGCGCGGCGAAAGCGCAGGCGGCAACGCAGCCAAAATGTGGCTGGGCGGGGAATGTTTCAACCACCGTGGCGCAATTGCCGCGGTGGTGCCGGTCGGTGGCGACCGGCACGCCAGCGCCTAGCGCGTCGGGACGGGCGCGTCGCCGCTATAGTCGTAGAAGCCGCGCCTGGTCTTCTTCCCGTACCAGCCGGCCTCGACATATTTCACCAGCAGGGGGGCCGGGCGGAACTTGGGATCGCCGGTCGACTCGAACAGCACGCGGGTGATTTCCAGGCAGGTGTCGAGGCCGATGAAGTCGGCCAGCGTGAGCGGCCCCATCGGGTGGTTCAGGCCGAGCTGGCAGGCAAGATCGATGTCGCGGATCGTGGCGACGCCCTCGCCCAGCGCGAAGCACGCCTCGTTCAACATCGGCATCAGGATTCGATTGACGATGAATCCCGGCGCATCATTGGCGTGGACCACGGCCTTGCCCAGCGCGGTGGCATAGGTCTCGACCGTCTTGACCGTCTCGTCGGCAGTCGCGAGACCGCGGATCACCTCGATCAGGCCCATGACCGGCACCGGATTGAAGAAATGCACGCCGATGAAGCGCGCGGGATCGGGCGAGGCCTGCGCCAGCCGCGTGATCGGGATCGACGAGGTGTTTGAAGCGAGGATCGCCTGATGGCCGAGCACGGTGCCGACCTCGGCGAAGATCGCGCGCTTCACTTCCTCGCGCTCGGTCGCCGCCTCGATGATGAGGCCGCACGACGACATGCCCTGCACGCCCTCAATCGGCTCGATCCGCGCCAGCGCCTGTTCGCGCGCCTGCGGCTCGATCTTACCCTTCTCGACCGCACGATCGAGTTGCCGCGCGATGCCGGCCTTGCCGGCCTCGGCGCGCGCCTTGTCGACGTCGGTCAGGAGGACGCGATAGCCGGCCTGGGCGGAAACCTGCGCGATCCCCGCGCCCATCTGCCCTGCGCCGATGACGCCGACTGCCTGCATGATTGTCTTCCCTTGTTCGAACTCACGAGGGGCGCGCTCTAGCCGCTTGTGACACGATTTGTCGAAGCGGGAATCAACGACGGGTGCGGTTCGGCGTGCGGCGCAGCCCGGTCAGGAAGCGGAAAGGAGAGCGTGCCGCTCCCCGTCTTGATTGTCGCTCAGGCGGCCTTGCGCAGGTCCAGCCGGTCCCAGATCTCGACCAAGGCGTCGGTCAGTTCCTGCATCATCGCTTCGCTGTGCGCAGGACCCGGCGTAAAGCGCAGCCGCTCGGTACCGCGCGGGACCGTCGGGTAATTGATCGGCTGAACGTAGATGCCGTATTCGGCCAGCAGCACGTCGCTGATCTTCTTCGCCTTTACCGGGTCGCCGACCATCACCGGCACGATATGCGTGTCGCCGATCATCACCGGCAGGCCGGCCTCGGTCATCATTTCCTTCAATCGTGCAGCGGCGGCCTGCTGGCCCTCGCGCTCGACCGAGGAGCTCTTGAGGTGGCGCACGCTCGCCAGCACGCCGGCGACCAGCACGGGCGAGAGCGAGGTGGTGAAGATGAAGCCGGGCGCATAGCTGCGGATGACGTCGATGATCGTCTTGTCCGCGGCGATATAGCCGCCCATCACGCCGAACGCCTTGCCCAGCGTGCCCTCGATGATGGTCAGCCGGTGCGCGACCTCGTCACGCTCCGAAATGCCGCCGCCGCGCGCGCCGTACATGCCCACGGCATGGACTTCGTCGAGATAGGTGAGCGCATTATACTTGTCGGCGAGGTCACAGATCCCCGCGATCGGGGCGACATCGCCCTCCATCGAATAGACGCTCTCGAACGCGATCAGCTTGGGCGTCGCGGGATCGTCGGCGGCGAGCAGTTCCTCGAGATGCGCCAGGTCATTGTGGCGGAACACGCGCTTCTCGCAGCCCGCGTTGCGGATGCCGGCGATCATCGAGGCGTGATTCAGTTCGTCGGAATAGATGATGCAGCCCGGCAGCACTTTGGCCAGCGTCGCCAGCGTCGCTTCGTTGGAAACATAGCCCGACGTGAACAGCAGCGCGCCTTCCTTGCCGTGCAGGTCGGCGAGCTCGGCCTCCAGGTCGACATGGTAATGCGTGTTGCCACCGATGTTGCGCGTGCCGCCGGAGCCCGCGCCGACATCGTGCAGCGCCTCTTCCATCGCCGCGATCACCTTGGGGTGCTGCCCCATCGCGAGATAATCGTTGGAGCACCAGACGGTGATCGGCTTCGGGCCATTGTGGCCGGCGAAGCACCGCGCGCTGGGATAATGGCCCTTGTTGCGCAGGATATCGATGAAGACGCGGTAACGGCCTTCGGCGTGGAGACGGTCGATCGCCTGCGAAAAGGCGCGGGTGTAATCGACCGGCTTGGCCGAAAGAGCGTCGATGGACATGGGGGCGCACTTACTCTCCCCAACCCGCAGTTTCCAGCGGATTCGGGCTTTTTCAGTGATCGGCCGGGTCGCTAACTCGGCTCCGCGGCATCGGTTCCCGCTGTCCTGTGGCGGAATCAGAGCCGCTCGACGCGATCGAAACCATAGCGTGCCAGCGCCCGATCGAGCCCGGGCGCAACATCGCCGGTGAAGACCGCGAGGTCGGCCTGATCGCGGGCGAACGTCTGCCCCTGCGTCAGATAGGCGATGCGCCGCGCAATGCCCGGACCGCCATCGACAAAGGTGACTGGCCGGCCGACGGCCTCGGCCAGTTCCTCGCTCAGCAGCGGGAAATGGGTACAGGCAAGCACCATCGTGTCGATCGCGTCGCCGCCGGGCGCGGCGAGCATCGGCGCGATCGCGTCGCGCACCGCGTCGGGCGACGCCGCTTCACCGCGCAGCTTCGCCTCCGCCAGCGTGACCAGGTCGGCCGAGCCGTGGCGGATGACCTGGCAGTCGCTGGCGAAGCGGGTGGCGAGGTCGTCGACATAGGCCTGCCGCACCGTCGCCGCCGTGCCAAGGACGCCGATCACGCGGGTCCGGCTGATCGCCGCGGCCGGCTTGATCGCGGGCACGGTGCCGACGATCGGCACGTCGAGCGCGGTGCGCACGGCGCCCAGCGCAATCGTCGAGGCGGTGTTGCACGCGATCACGATCAAGCGAGGCCGATATCGCTCCGCAAGGCGGCCGAGCAGCGCCGGAACGCGGCCGGCAATCTCGGCTTCCTGCTTCACCCCATAGGGAAAACCGGCCGAATCGGCGGCGTAGATCAGGCGCGCGACGGGCAGTTCGCGGCGGGCGGGGGCGACGATCGACAGGCCGCCGACACCCGAATCGAAGAACAGGATCGGGCGCGGATCGCTCATCCCCGCCTCTTACGGATCCGACGCGCGGGGGAAAAGCGCGAGTCGCGGCCGGCCCTGTCGCGATGCTCGCCAAAGGGCGGCATTAATGCATGTTAGTAGTAACAGCCGTTTCGTTCGGCTAACGTCACGAGCAACGGAGGAAATGTCTCTGCCGACCGAGATCATCTGGGGACCACCGCTTCTTGCGCTGGTGATTGGCTATCTGCTGGGATCCATTCCCTTCGGCGTTCTGCTCACCCGGGCGAGCGGCGCTGGGGACCTGAGGCAGATCGGCTCCGGCAATATCGGCGCGACCAATGTGCTGCGCACCGGCCGCAAGGGGCTGGCCGCCGCCACGCTGCTGCTCGACCTTGCCAAAGGCTGGGCGGCGGTGGTGATCGTCGCAGCGCTGCTACCGGGCGACGAACAACTCGCCGCGGCCGGTGCTTTCGTCGGCCATTGCTATCCCGTGTGGCTGCGTTTTCGCGGCGGCAAGGGCGTCGCGACGTTGATGGGCATCGTGCTGGCGCTGCATCCGCCGCTGGCCTTGGTCTATGCGATCGTCTGGCTGGGTTTGCTGGCGACGCTGCGCATTTCCTCGGTGGCGGGGATGGCCGCTGCGGCCAGCGCGCCGGTGGCGGCCGCCGTGTTCGACCGGTTCGATCTGGTCCCCCTGCTGCTCGCGCTCGCGCTGATCGTGATCTGGAAGCATCGTGACAATATCGGGCGATTGCTCGACGGGGCGGAGCCGCGGGTCGGCCGCAAGGGTGGCTGACGCCGATCCGCGCGACGATGGTGCCGACCGACTTCGGCTGATCCGGACGCTGGGCGTCGGGCCGGTCACCTACCGCCAGCTGCTGCGCCGCTTCGGCACCGCGCGCGCCGCCATCGAGGCGCTGCCTGAGCTATCCCGCCGCGGCGGTGGGCGGGTGCGAACCGCGGCCGATCCGCGCGTGATCGCTCGCGAGATGGAGACGGTGGCGCGGCTCGGCGCGCGGCACGTGTTCCATGACGATCCCGACTATCCGGCGCTGCTTGCCACCTTGGCTGATGCGCCTGCGGTGCTGACGGTTCGCGGGCATTTCCCTGACCCTGCCGCCAACAGCGTCGCGATTGTCGGTGCCCGCAACGCCTCGGCCGCGGCATGTCGCTTCGCACGCGGTCTGGCGCATGATCTGGCCGCGGAGGGCACGGTGGTCGTGTCAGGACTGGCGCGCGGGATCGACACCGCCGCCCATGTCGGCGCCGGCCCTGCCACGGTCGCGGTCATCGCGGGCGGGATCGACGTCGCCTACCCGCCCGAAAACGCCGCGCTGCAGGAACGGATCGCGGCGGAAGCGCTGCTCGTCGCCGAAATGCCGGTCGGTACCGAGCCGCGCGCGCGCCACTTTCCCCACCGCAACCGGATCATCGCCGGCTGGGCGCAGGGCACGTTGGTGGTGGAGGCGGCGCCCAAATCGGGCTCGCTGATCACCGCGCGGCTGGCGGGCGAGGCGGGGCGCGACGTGATGGCGGTGCCGGGCAGCCCCCTCGATCCACGGGCGCAAGGGTGCAATCTTCTGATTCGCGACGGGGCCACGCTGATCCAGAACGCCCACGACGTGCTGGAGCAGATCCGGCCGTTCGATCCCCGCGTCGTCCGCGCGCCATTCGTGCCGTTCGAGGCGCAGCCGCCCGCCGACGCCGATGATCAGGCGCGCCGCGCCGTGGTCGCGCTGCTCGGCCCGGTGCCGACCCCGGTGGACGAGGTGATCCGCCAATCCGGTGTGCCCGCCGCGGTGGTGCAGATGGTGCTTCTGGAACTGGAGATCGCCGGTCGGCTCGATCGTCATGCCGGCGGGCGAATCAGCCTGACGATGTGACCGGCGCGCCCGCGTCGATCAGGCCGCGGGCGGCAGCCACGACAGATCGAGCCCCGCCAGCCGGTCGGTGTAATTGGCCGACCGCCCCAGCCGTCCTTCATCGAGAAGCGTCACACGGCCCGAATCGCGCCGGATCAACGCCTCGTCCTCCAACTGGCGCAGCATGCGGTTGACGTGCACCGCAGTCAGCCCGGTCGCATCGCCAATCTCTTCCTGCGTCAGCCCCAGGATGAAGCTGTTGTCGATCGTAGGATCGAGCCGCCTCAGGCGATTGCGTACGTCGAGCAGCACCGAGGCAACGCGCGCCTTGGCCGACGTGCGGCCGAGCGCGGCGATCCGATCGGTCAGCATCGCCCGTTCCGCCTGATCGAAGGCGACGATGACCGCGAACAGCCGCGGCTGTTCGAGTGCAAGCTGAGTCATCAACGGCCGGTCGAATGGGCACACCACGCTGTCCGCCAGCGCGCCCACCGTCTCCGGCACGCGTGAGAACACCAATGCAGGCAGTGCGATGACGTCGCCGGGAAAAATGAAGCGCAGGATCTGACGACTGCCATCGGGCAGGATGACATAGCTCATCATCATGCCGCTGCGCAGGATGAACAGCTCCCCGGCCGGGTCATTCTCCCGCACCAGCGTCGCGCCGCGGCGAAGCGTGCGCTCACGCTCCTCCAGACGCAGAAGCGCTGAGCGTTCGCCAGTGGATAATGGGACAAAGTCACCGAGACGTTCGGCAAAACAGCTACTTGGCACGCGTGGAGGGCCCCCTTGGGAACAAAGAACGCTAGTCGCCTCGGGGCCGGTGCTGCATTAAAGTCGATCAACATCGTTACGCGGCCGTCGCTTGGCGAGCGCGCCTGCGTTCGGTAGATGCGTGCCGATGGACCGTATCCTTATTCGCGGTGGCAATCGCCTGTCGGGCAAGCTGCCGATCTCCGGCGCGAAGAATGCAGCGCTCACCCTCATGCCTTGTGCGCTGCTGACCGATCAGCCGTTGACGCTACGGAATCTGCCGCGGCTGGCCGATGTCGATGGCTTCGGCCACTTGCTCAATCAGCTTGGCGCCTCCACCGCGATCGAGGGGACCCGGCCCGAAGAATTCGGCCGCGTCATGACCATCCGTGCGGGGCAGCTGACCTCCACCGAGGCGCCGTATGACATCGTGCGAAAAATGCGTGCGTCGATCCTGGTACTGGGGCCGATCCTGGCACGGGCCGGCGAGGCGCGCGTGTCGCTGCCGGGCGGCTGCGCAATCGGCAATCGCCCGATCGACCTCCATCTGAAGGCGCTGGAGGCGATCGGCGCCGAGCTGGAGATGAGCGCCGGCTATGTCACCGCGCGCGCGCCCAAGACGGCGTCCGGCAGCGCCCGGCTGAGCGGCGGGCGCTATCGATTCCCGGTGGTGTCGGTCGGTGCGACCGAGAATGTCGTGATGGCGGCCGTGTCGGCGAAGGGCAGTTCGCGGATCGAGAATGCCGCGCGCGAGCCGGAGATCGTCGACTTGTGCCGCTGCCTCGTCGCGATGGGCGCGCAGATCGAGGGCATCGGTACCGAGACGCTGGAGATCGAGGGCGTCGATCGCCTGCACGGCGCGACCTATGCCGTGATGCCCGACCGGATCGAGGCGGGCAGCTATGCCTGTGCGGCCGCGATCACCGGCGGCAGCCTGGAACTGCTGAACGTCGATGCTGAAAGCATGGGTGCAACGCTGACCGCGCTGGCCGACGCGGGCGTGCTGATCGAGCTGAAGAAGAATGCGGTATGCGTGACGGCGCAGGGGCCGCTCCAGCCGTTGACGCTGACCACCGCGCCCTTCCCGGGCTTCGCCACCGACATGCAGGCGCAGTTCATGGCGATGCTGTGCAAGGCCGATGGCGCCAGCGTGCTGACCGAGACGATCTTCGAGAACCGCTACATGCACGTGCCCGAACTGGCGCGGATGGGCGCGGACATCACCGTCAGCGGGCGGACTGCCGTGGTGCGCGGCGTCGAGCGGCTGGTCGGCGCGCCGGTAATGGCGACCGACCTGCGCGCATCGATGAGCCTGATCCTCGCTGGCCTCGCCGCCGAGGGCGAGACCTCGGTCAACCGCGTCTATCACCTCGACCGCGGCTATGAGCGGCTGGAGGAAAAGCTGTCGGCGGTGGGTGCGGATATCGAGCGCGTCAGCGACGGCTGAGACGGGAGCTGATGTCTTCCAGCCTCTGCCCTGACGGGGAGGGGCTGTTCCCCGATCACCGCAGCGCGACGGCCTCGCGGTCAAGCTCCGCAGTCTCGGCTGCGTAGCTGGCGCAATCGCCGGCCCAATTCTGGTACACGCGGCCGTTGGCGGCCTTGTACCAACTGCGGCAGTGCGGGTCCGACCAGACGGTCGCGGACAACAATTGCGTGATCCGCTCGTTGAAGCGGCGCTGGCCATCGGGGGTGACGCCGGCCGCCTTGGCCTCTTCCGCCTCCAGTGCCGCCAGCGTCTTCAGCATGTAGCCGACCTGCTGTTCGATCATGAAGCTGATCGAATTGTGCCCCAGGTTGGTGTTCGGGCCGTACAGCATGAACATGTTGGGGAAGCCCGACACCATGATGCCGAGATAGGCCTCAGGCCCTTCCTTCCACGTTTCCTTGAGCGTCGCGCCATTCTCCCCGACCACGTCCATGGACCAGTCCCATTGCGTGGTTTCGAAGCCGGTGGCGAAGATCAGCACGTCGAGTTCGTGGAAGCCGTCCCTGGTGCGCACGCCATTGGCCTCGATCGCCTCGATCCCGGCGGTTTCCAACGTGACGTTGTCGCGCATCAGGGCGGGATAGAAATCATCGGTAATCAGGATTCGCTTGCACCCGATCGGATAGTCCGGCGTCAGCTTTGCCCGCAGTTCGGGATCGGGCACCTGCGCCTCGAGATGGTCGAGCGCGGTGCGGGTGTAGGCGGCGCGCCCCTCCGGCGTCCATTTGAACGCCTGCCAGAAATAGGTGTCGGCATTGTCGAAGATCGCCGCACGCTGCTGCGCACCGAGCTTCATGGCCATTTCGAGGTTGGTCGCCATCAGCGCCTTCACCTCGGGCGTGACGTGGCTGTCGTTGCGCGGCACCACCCAATTGGGCGTGCGCTGGAAGACGGTGAGGTGGCCGGCAATCTTGGCCACCTCCGGGATGAGCTGCACGGCGCTGGCGGCCGATCCGATCACGCCGACCCGCTTGCCCGTCAGGTCGACGCTGTCGTCCCATTCGGCGGCGTGCCATTTCGGCCCGGCGAAATCATGAACGCCGGCGATTTCAGGAAAGCAGGGGCGGCTGAGCTGCCCGAGCGCAGGGACGATCGCGTCGAAGGTTTCGCGCGCGCCCTTTTCCGTTTCGATCGTCCAGGTGCCGTCGCTCTCGTTCCACGCCGCCTTTGTCACCCCTTCGTTGAGGCGCAATGCGTCCGCTAGGCCGAACTGGTCGACGAGGCTCTTCGTATAATCGTGGATTTCCGAACCGCGCGCGTAATTGTGGCTCCAGTTCGGATTGGGCGCGAAACTGAACTGGTAGAGGATGGCCGGTACGTCGCAGGCAACGCCCGGATAGCGATTGGCGCGCCAGGTGCCGCCAACCGAGTCGGCATGTTCGAACACAGTCACATCATGGCCTGCCTCGCGACCCTTGATGGCCGCGCACAAGCCGCCCATGCCTGCACCGATTACCGCGATCCGCTTGCTCATCCACTCTCTCCGCTCGCGGTCTTTGCCGCTCTGCGTGCACGATGCCGCGTCCTGCCGCGGGAGGGAAGAGGTTTTAAGTCGATCGCGTTAGATCTCGCCCGCCTGACCGCGCGATGCGGGCAGGCAGGCGAGCATCTATCTTAACGGCAGCGGACGTTGTCCTTGTCGATCGCCTGGCCCAGCGCTGCGCCGCCCGCACCGCCCAGGATCGCGCCCAGCACGCCCGAGCCGCCGGGCTTGATCACGGTGCCGAGCACGCCGCCGGCGATACCGCCAACGATCAGGCCGGTCGTGCCATCGTCGCGACGGCAATAGTATCGACCATCACGGCCAGCGTAGATGCGATCGTTGGCGCCCAGGCGGCGCTCACGATAGCGGCGGTCGTCGCGATAATAGCGTGCCGCATCATAATCGCCGTAGGCCGGATCGGGCCGGTTATAGTCATAGCCGCCGTAGCCGCCGCCCCAGCCGCTACGCGGACCATTGTCGTTGACACACCCAGTTACCATTACCGCCGCGCCGATGGCGGCCAACGCAACACTCCGCATCGCTTCCTCCGTTCCGTTTTGGATGAAGCGGTAATGGCTGGAGCAGGAAAATGGTTGCGCTACCGATATCGAGTTTGCGCAGCCAGGCCATTGCCGCGATGTGCCGGACTCGCATCGGGGTTAGGCCGGGCGGCTGGGGCCTCAACGCCCCCGCCGCCCGGTATGTCACTGAATCAGCGTGCGATCCCGCCCGCCGCCAGTACGGCCAGCGTCATCAGATCGCTGGCGGTCGACGTCATGGGCGCGATCTGCACCGGCTTCTCCATCCCGATCAGCATCGGGCCGATCACGCTGTCGCCGCCCAGCTCGCGCAGCAGCTTGGCGGAGATGTGCGCCGTCTGCAGCCCCGGCATGATCAGCACGTTGGCGGGGCCGGACAGGCGCGCGAACGGGTAATTTGCCATCTGCTTGGGGTTGAGCGCTACGTCAGGCGTCATCTCGCCCTCATATTCGAAGCCGACGTTGCGCTTGTCGAGCTCGGTCACGGCATCGCGGATCCGCTCAAGGAACGTGCCCTTGGGATTGCCGAAGGTTGAATAGCTGAGGAACGCGACGCGCGGCTCATGGCCCATGCGCCGGGCGACCGCCGCGGTCTGCTCCGCGATGTCGGCCATCTGCTCGGCGGTGGGCCGCTCGTTCATCGTCGTGTCGGCGATGAAGACGGTGTGGCTCTGGCCGACCATCAGGTGGATGCCGAACGGCGTGCGGCCGGCCTCCGGATCGATCACGCGGCGCACTTCGCGCATCGACTGCGCCCAGGTGCGGGTGATGCCGGTGATCATCGCATCGGCATGGCCCAGCTGCAGCAGCACCGCGCCGAAGATGTTGCGATCCTGGTTGATCATCCGCTCGCAATCGCGGCGCAGATAGCCGCGGCGCTGGAGGCGGGCATAGAGGAAGTCGACCATCTGCGGCACCAGCGGCGAAATGCGGCTGTTGTGCAGCTCATATTCCTCGGGGTTACGGATGCCGAGCGCGCGCAGGCGATCAGGCACATCGTCACGACCGACCAGCACCGGCGTGCCATAACCGCCTTCCTTGAACGCGATGGCGGCGCGAAGCACGACTTCCTCCTCGCCCTCGGCGAACAGCACGCGCTTGGGATGCGCGCGGGCGCCCTCATACGCGAGGCTGAGCACCGAGGTGGTCGGGTTGAGCCGCGCGCGCAGGCTCTGGCGATAGCCTTCCATGTCGAGGATCGGGCGCGTCGCGACGCCCGAATCCATCGCTGCCTTCGCCACGGCGGCGGGCACGATCTCCATCAGGCGCGGATCGAACGGCGCCGGGATGATATATTCGGGACCGAAGACGTGCTGCACCCCGTACGCGGCGGCGACTTCCTCCGGCACCCGCTCACGCGCCAGCTCCGCAATCGCCTGCGCCGCGGCGATCTTCATCGCATCGTTGATCGCCGAGGCGCGCACGTCGAGCGCGCCGCGGAAGATGAACGGGAAGCCCAGGACATTGTTGACCTGGTTGGGATAATCCGACCGGCCGGTGGCGATGATCGCGTCCGGGCGCGCTTCCTTGGCCACTTCGGGGCGGATCTCCGGCTCCGGATTGGCCATGGCGAAGATGATCGGCGCCGGCGCCATGTCCTTCACCATCTCCGGCTTCAGCGCGCCGGCGGCGGAAAGGCCCAGGAACACGTCGGCGCCGTGCAGCGCCTCGGTCAGCGTGCGGCGGTCGGTGACGGCCGCGTGCGCCGACTGCCACTGGTTCACGTCCTCGCGGCCCTGGTAGATGACGCCGGTGCGATCGCACATGATGACATTGTCATGCTGCACGCCCATCGCCTTCATCAGCTCGGTGCAGGCGATCGCGGCCGCGCCCGCGCCGTTCACGACGATCTTGACGTCGCGCAGCGACCGCTTGGTCAGCAGGCAGGCGTTGATGAGGCCGGCGGCGGTGATGATCGCGGTGCCGTGCTGGTCATCGTGGAACACCGGAATGTTCATGCGTTCCCGAAGGGTCTGCTCGATGATGAAGCATTCGGGTGCCTTGATATCCTCAAGGTTGATGCCGCCGAACGACGGCTCGAGCAGGGCGACGCAGTTGATGAAGGCGTCGACGTCCTCGGTCGCGACCTCGAGGTCGATCGAATCCACATCGGCGAAGCGCTTGAACAGCACCGCCTTGCCTTCCATCACCGGCTTTGACGCGAGCGCGCCGAGGTTGCCCATGCCCAGGATCGCGGTGCCGTTGGAGATAACGGCGACCAGATTGCCCTTGGCAGTATAGTCGTAGGCGGTGGCGGGGTCGTCGGCGATCGCCTGCACCGGTACCGCGACGCCGGGCGAATAAGCGAGCGACAGGTCGCGCTGCGTCGCCATCGGCTTGGACGCGATGATCTCGATCTTGCCGGGGCGTCCTTCGGAGTGGAACAGCAGCGCCTCGCGCTCCGAGAACTGGATGGTGTTGCTGGTCTTGTCGGTCATTGCGCCCCCGGCCCACGGTTTCGAGCCGGACCTTTAGGGCGAAGGCGGGAGGATGAAAACCGCAGGAATGGGATCAAAGCAGCGCGGCTTCTCCGCGTTCGAGCGCGAGCAGCAATTGCTTGTTCGGCAGCCCGCCGCCGAAGCCGGTGAGCGTGCCGTTGCTGCCGATCACGCGGTGACAGGGCGTGACGATGGGGATCGGGTTGCGCCCGTTCGCTGCGCCGACCGCGCGAGTGGCGGTGGGGCGGCCGATCGCGCGGGCGATGTCGGCGTAGCTGCGCGTCTCGCCATAAGGGATAGAGAGCAGCGCGCGCCACACGTCGCGCTGGAACGCGGTGCCGACCGGATCGAGCGGCAGATCGAAGCTGGTGCGGGTGCCGGCGAAATATTCCTCCAGCTGGCACACGGTGGCGGAGATCACGGGGTGATCCGGATCGGCCCGCCGGGGTGAATAGCGCGTCTGCATCGCCGCATTGTCATCCCACAGGATCGCGGCGAGGCCGGTGTCGCTGGCGATCAGCGTCAGATCGCCGGTGGGCGAGGGGATGGTGGCGGTCGCAAAGGTCATGGCGCGGCTCCTTCGGCGTCACCTGTAATAGCGGCAGGGCGAGCGTGGTTCCGCTGCTTGCGGCCAAAGCGCCACTCGTCAGCAGCGGCATGTCTGGCTAGACGGGGGTGATCCGCCGGGCGGCGCTACGCTCGCCCGACCGCATCCGCACCTCATCCGTTTCGACACCCGGAAAATCATGGCCGACCCAACCGCTCCGACGCCGATGATGGCGCAATATCTGGCGCTGAAGGAAGAAGCGGGCGATTGCCTGCTGTTCTATCGCATGGGCGATTTCTTCGAACTGTTCTTCGAGGATGCGCGGATCGCAAGCCAGGTGCTCGACATTGCGCTCACCGCGCGCGGCGAACATGCGGGCGCCAAGATCCCGATGTGCGGCGTGCCGGTCCATGCGGCGACGGCGTATCTCCAGCGGCTGATCAAGGCGGGCCATCGCGTCGCCATCGCGGAGCAGACCGAAAGCCCGGAGGAAGCGCGCCAGGCGCGTGGATCGAAGGCGCTGGTCAATCGCGCGATCATCCGCTTCGTCACCGCGGGGACGCTGACCGAGGAAGCGCTGCTGGATGCGCGCAGCGCGAACTGGTGCGTGGCGGTGGGCGAGGCGGCGGGCGGCGTCGCGATCGCGGCGGCGGATGTGTCGACCGGGCGGTTCGAGGTGATCGCCTGTTCGCCCCAGGCGCTGGGCGCGGAGCTCGCCCGGCTGGCGGCGGCGGAAGTGGTCGCGGCGGAAGGGAGCGACGCGCCGGCGACGGTGTGGCGGCCACGCGGCGAGTTCGACAGCGCGCGCGGCGAAGAACGACTGAAGCGCCTGCACGGCGTGGCGACGCTCGACGGCTTCGGCCAGTTCGACCGCGCGATGCTTGCCGCGGCGGGCGGGCTGATCGCCTACCTCGACCATAATGGAAAGGGCACGCTGCCGTTCCTGCGCGCGCCGGTGATCCGCCGCAGCGCCGAGGCGATGGCGATCGATGCGGCGACGCGCGAGAGCCTGGAGCTGACCTGCACCGCCGGCGGCACGCGCAAGGGCAGTTTGCTGGATGCGGTGGACCGCACGGTGACGGGGGCGGGCGCGCGTCTGCTCGCCGCCGATATCGGTGCGCCACTGATGGACCGGGCCGCGATCGAGGCGCGGCTGGCGCTGGTGACGCTGTTCCACGACGATGGCGACATGCGCGCCCGCCTGCGCGAGCGGTTGCGCGCGCTGCCCGACATCGGTCGCGCGATCGGGCGGCTGGTCGCGGGACGAGGCTCCCCGCGCGATCTGGGGCAATTGCGCGATGGCCTCGACGGTGCGTGGTTGCTGGCGGAGACGCTGCAATCGATCGAGGCGCAGCTGGTCGATGGTGCGGGTGGCGACCTGCTCGCGCAATTGACGCCGCGGCTGCGCGGTCATGGCGAGCTCATCGACCTCCTCAAGCGCGCGCTGGTGCCCTCGCCGCCGATCGATGCGGCAAACGGCGGCTTCATTGCGGAGGGCTATGACGCCGCGCTCGACGATCTGCGCGACGCGGGATCGGGCGGGCGCAAGGCGATTGCCGCGCTGGAGGCGCGCTATCGCACCGAGACCGGGATCAACGGCTTGAAGATCCGGCACAACAATGTGCTCGGCTATCATGTCGAGGTGCCGGCGAAGAATGCCGAGGCGCTGATGAAGCCCGACAGCGGCTTCACCCACCGCCAGACGATGGCGGGCGCGGTGCGCTTCAACGCGCCCGAGCTGCACGAAGTGGCGAGCCGGGTGACTCAGGCCGGCGCGCATGCGGTGGCGGCGGAGGCGGCGCATCTCGAGGATCTGATCGCGGCTGCGCTCGCGCGCGCGGAGCCGATCGCGGCGACCGCGGATGCGCTGGCGCGGCTCGACGTTGCGGCCGGGCTGGCGGAACGCGCGGCGGAGGGCGGCTGGGCGCGGCCCGCTCTGGTCGAGCATCCGTGTTTCGAGATGATCGGCGGGCGGCACCCGGTGGTCGAGGCGGCGGTGGCCAAGGCTGGCGAGCGGTTCGTCGCCAATGATTGCCTGCTGTCCGAAAGCTCGCGGCTGTGGCTCGTCACCGGGCCGAACATGGGCGGCAAGTCGACGTTCCTGCGGCAGAATGCGCTGATCGCGGTGCTGGCGCAGGCGGGAAGCTATGTGCCCGCGACCAGCGCGACGCTGGGGCTGGTCGACCGGTTGTTCAGCCGCGTCGGCGCCTCGGACAATCTGGCGCGCGGGCGCTCCACGTTCATGGTCGAGATGGTCGAGACGGCGGCGATCCTGGCCCAGGCGACGCCGCAGAGCTTCGTCATCCTCGACGAGGTCGGGCGCGGCACGTCGACCTATGACGGCCTCGCCATTGCCTGGGCGGTGGTGGAGGCGATCCATGAGGACAATCGCTGCCGCTGCCTGTTCGCGACGCATTACCACGAACTGACGCGGCTGGCTGAGCGGTGCGACGCGCTGTCGCTGCACCATGTGCGGGCGCGCGAATGGAAGGGCGAGCTGGTGCTGCTGCACGAACTGGCCGATGGGCCGGCGGATCGCAGCTACGGTCTTGCCGTCGCTCGGCTGGCGGGGATGCCGCCGGCGACGGTGGCGCGCGCGAAGGCAGTGCTGGCGAAGCTGGAGGCGGGGCGCGCGAAGACCGGCGGGCTGGCCGCGGGGCTGGACGACCTGCCGCTGTTCGCTGCGGCGGCGGCGGCCGTGCCGGAGGAGACGGTGGACCCGCTGCGCGCGGCGTTGGAGGAGCTGGACGTCGATGCGCTGTCCCCGCGCGAGGCGCTGGACCAGCTCTATCGGCTGAAGGGGATCGTACGGGAGGCGTGAAGGCACGCGCGCCCGCTTGATCCCCTGCCACCGCGCCCCGATATGCGGGCGCGATGAAGGACACACTTACCCCCAAGGCAATCGTCGCCGCGCTCGACGCGCATATCATCGGACAGAAGGACGCGAAGCGTGCCGTTGCGGTGGCGCTGCGCAACCGCTGGCGCCGGCAGAAGCTCAGCCCCGATCTGCGCGACGAGGTGACGCCCAAGAACATCCTGATGATCGGCCCGACCGGCTGCGGCAAGACCGAGATCAGCCGCCGCCTGGCGAAGCTTGCCGATGCGCCGTTCGTGAAGGTGGAAGCGACCAAGTTCACCGAGGTCGGCTATGTCGGGCGCGACGTGGAGCAGATCGCGCGCGACCTGGTCGAGGAAGCGGTGCGGCTGGAAAAGGAACGCCGCCGCAACGCGGTGAAGGACAAGGCCGAGGAAGCGGCGATGGACCGGCTGCTCGATGCACTGGTGGGCAAGGATTCCAGCCAGGCGACGCGCGAGAGCTTCCGCCAGCGCTTTCGTGACGGCCATCTCGACCAGACCGAGATCGAGCTTGAGCTTCAGGTCGCGCCGCAGATGCCGTTCGAAATGCCGGGCGGCGGCCAGATGGGCATGATCAACCTTGGCGAAATGTTCGGCAAGCTGGGCGGCGGGCAGACCAAGCGGCGCAAGCTGCTGGTGCCGGCGGCGTGGGAAAAGCTGGTCGAGGAAGAGGCCGACAAGCGGCTTGACCAGGACGAGGTGAGCCGCGTCGCGCTGGCCGATGCCGAGGCGAACGGGATCGTCTTCCTTGACGAGATCGACAAGATCGCGGTGAGTGACGTGCGCGGCGGTTCGGTGAGCCGCGAAGGCGTTCAGCGCGACCTGCTGCCGCTCATCGAGGGCACGACCGTCTCGACCAAATATGGCCCGATGAAGACGGACCATATCCTGTTCATCGCGTCGGGCGCCTTCCATGTCGCCAAGCCGAGCGACCTATTGCCCGAGCTTCAGGGCCGCCTGCCGATCCGCGTCGAGCTGAAGGGCCTGACCGAGGATGATTTCGTCGCGATCCTCTCCGACACCAAGGCATCGCTGCCGGCGCAGTACAAGGCGCTGATCGGCACCGAGGGCGTGACCGTCGAGTTCACCGAAGACGGCATTCGCGCGGTGGCGCGGATCGCGGCCGAGGTGAATGGCGAGATCGAGAATATCGGTGCCCGCCGGCTGCAGACGGTGATGGAGAAGCTGCTGGAGGAAGTGAGCTTCGACGCCGAGGACCGCGCGGGCAGCTCGGTCACGGTGGATGCGGCTTATGTCGAGCAGCATCTCGCCGGTGTTGCGCGCAACACCGATCTCAGCCGCTTCGTGCTGTAATCGACGGGCGGGCGGCCCGCTGCGTGGCCGCCCGCTCGCCGCTCAGAGTTGCAGTTCCTGCCGCATCAGCGCGGCATAGCGTTTCGCATGATGGTCAGCCGCGCCGAACTGCTGTTCGATCGCGGTGGCGCGGCGGAAATAATGGCCCACCGCCAGCTCGTCGGTCATCCCCATGCCGCCATGAAGCTGAACCGCATTCTGGCCGACGAAGCGGACCGCGTCCGCCACGGTCGCCTTGGCCGCCGCGACCGCGCGGGCGCGTTGCTCGGCCGGTCCCTCGACATGCAGCGCGGCGAGATACGCCGCGGAGGTCGCCTGTTCGACGGCAATGAACATGTCGACCATGCGATGCTGCAGCGCCTGGAAGCTGGCGAGCGGCTGGCCGAATTGCCTGCGTTCCTTGGTGTAAGCGACGGTATCCGCCAGCAGCTTTCGCGTCAGCCCGGCGGCCTCGGCGCATAAGGCGGCAATCCCTTCATCCCGCGCCTGTTCCAGCAGCGGCAGCGCGCCCCCTTCCGCGCCGAGCAGCGCGTCCGTCGGCACCGTCACGTTGCTGAGCGTCAGGTCGGATGCGGGCAGGCCGTCGATCAGCGCATAATCATGCCGCGACAGGCCGGCGGCATCTGCGGGGACCAGGAACAAGGAGACACCGCGCACGTCGCGCGGGCCACCCGACGTCCGCGCCGTAACCAGCAGCCACTCGGCCCCCGGCGCGCCCGCGACCACCACCTTTTCGCCATTGATCGCCCAGCCGTCCGCATTCTTTTTCGCCGTCGTCGTGACCGCCTCCAGCGCCTGCCGGCTGTCAGCCTCGCCCGCGGCGAGGACCGCGCGTACGCTGCCGTCGGCCAGCTGCGGCAACAGCGCCGTCGCCCGTTCCCCGCCGGCGCGTTTCAGCAGCCCGGCGGCGATCACGGCCGTCTCGATATAGGGGACGGGCGCCAGCGCCTCGCCCAGCGCGTCGGCGATCACCATCGTCTCGACCGCGCCTCCGCCCAGGCCACCCGCCTCGACCGGCAGCGCCGCGCCGAGCACGCCGAGATCACGGCCAAGCGCCTGCCACAGCGCCCCGGCGTCGCGCGGCCGATGCGGATCGAACGCGAAGCTTTGCGCCAGATAGCGCGTGAGCGTGTCACGCAGCATCACCTGCTCGTCGCTGAGCGAAAGATCCATGGCCCTCTCCCGACTTATTCTTGGAACGCGCTATGAATTGGCGCGGGAGAGGACGCAAGGCTCAGTCGGCGGCGACGGGACCCGCCCCATTGGCGGCCGGGCGGCGGCAGAACCAGACGATGATCAGCAGCGCCGCGCTGAGCCAGGCGGAGAGGCGGAAGAGGTCGGTGGAGGCGAGGAGGTACGCCTGGCCGACCATCTGCCGCGTGATGACCGCGGCTGCCTGCGTTGCGTTCAGCCCCAGGTTCATCAGCGCCTCGCTCGCCATTTGATAGGGCGTGCCGTTGCCGATCGCTTCGGACAGGCGCCCCTGGTGCAGCGCCTCGCGGCGGTCCCACGCGGTGGTAATCATCGATGCGGCAAAGGCACCGGCGACGATGCGGGTGAAGTTGGAAAGGCCGGTGGCGGACGGCAGGCGCTCGGGCGGGATGCGATCGAGCGATATGGTCAGCATGGCGAGGAAGAAGGTCGACATTGCGACGCCCTGCACCAGCAGCGGCAGCACGAAATCCCAGAACCCGGCATAGGTGGTGTAGCCCGACCGCATCCAGTAACTGATCGCAAAGGCGACAAAGGCAACGCTGGCGAGGATCCGCGCGTCGATCTTTCCCGACAGGCGTGCGCTCAAAGGAGTGAGCAGCACCGCGACGATGCCGCTCGGCGCGGCGACCAGACCCGCCCAGGTCGCGGTGTAGCCGAGCTGGGTCTGCAGCCAGAGCGGCAGCAGTAGGATGTTGGCGAAGAACACCGCATAGCCAAGGCAGAAAGCGAGATTGCCGATCGCAAAATTGCGGTTGGCGAACAGCGACAGGTCGACGATCGGGTTGGCATCGGTCAGTTCCCAGATCAGCCACGCGACGAAGCCGACCCCGGCGATCACCGTCAGCGCCACGATCATCGGATCGTTGAACCAGTCGGCGTTCTTGCCGAGATCGAGCATTACCTGAAGGCAGCCGACCCACAGCACCAGCAGCACCAGCCCGATCGTGTCGATCGGCACCTTGGCGGTCGGCGTCTCCCGGTTCTTCAGGTTCGACCAGCAGATCGCGATGGTGAAGATGCCGAAGGGCACGTTGATCAGGAAGATCCAGCTCCAATGGTAATTGTCGGAGATGTAGCCGCCGAGGATCGGCCCCATGATCGGCGCCACCAGCGTCGTCATCGACCAGATGCCCAGCGCAGTGGCGCGCTTTTCCGGCGGGAAGACCGAGATTAGGAGGGCCTGGCTGCCCGGCATCATCGGTCCGGAGACGGCGCCCTGCAGCACCCGGAACGCGATCAGCGAGGGCAGGCTCCACGCGATGCCGCACAGAAAGGAGGCCAGCGTGAACAGCGCGAGCGAGGTGCAGAAGGTGCGTACCACGCCGAAACGGCGCATCAGCCAGCCGGTGAGCGGCACCGAAATGCCATTGGCGACGGCGAAGGCGGTGACGATCCAGGTCGAATTGTCCGAGCTGACGCCGAGATTGCCCGCGATGGTGGGCAGCGATACGTTGGCGATGGTGGTGTCGAGCACCATCATGAAGGTGCCGAGCGCCAGCGCGAAGGCGACGAGGCCGAGCCGCGCACCCGACAGCGGCACCGGACCAGCGCCAGCGGGGGCCGCCGCGCTAGCCATGTGGCCGCGCTTTCGTTGATCCGGGCGTGGAACGGGCGCGCGTCATCGGATCAGCGGTTCGCCGCGATGATCTCGGCGATCTTCGCCTCGACCGCCGGATCCGCCTCGCTGATGGAGCCGCGATAAGGTTGAGCAGCCGGCTGGGCCAGGCGTGGCCCGCTGGTGTCCGCAGTATCTACTGTGGCCATCACCGACAGGCCGATGCGCAACGGGTTGGCGCGAAGCTCCTTCGGGTCGAGCATGATCCGCACCGGAACGCGCTGAACGATCTTGATCCAGTTGCCGCTGGCATTCTGCGGCGGGAGGAGGGCGAAAGCGTTGCCGCTGCCGGCGGACAGACCGACGACGCGGCCGTGATACACCACCTCGTCGCCATAAGCGTCGGCGACCACCGTCGCCGGCTGGCCGATGCGCAGGTCCTTCAGCTGCGTTTCGCGGAAGTTCGCGTCGACCCACAAGCGCCCGAGCGGCACGACTGCCATCAGCGGCGTACCGGCCGCGATCTGCTGGCCGAGCTGCGCCTGGCGCTGCGCGACGACCCCGTCGATCGGCGAGACGATATGCATGTGGCTGCGCACGATCGCGGCGCGGCGGTAATTGGCGATCGCGGCGAGCACTGCGGGGTTGGTCCCGACGGCCGTTCCCTGCACCGTGGCCTGCGCCTGGGTGCGGCGGCTGCGCGCCAGATTGAGCGCGGCGCTGGCGACCTTCACCTGGTCGGCGGCGTGGCTCAGTTCCTCGCCCGACACTGCGCCTTCACGCGCCGCCCCTTCGCGGCGGGCGTAATCGGCGCGCGCGGCGGCGAGCTGCGCCTCTGCCTGGACTACGGCCGCGTTCGCCTCGCCGACGCGCGAGAAGTCCGATCGCGTGCCGCGCACTGCCCGCGCCAGCTCCGCCTCGGCAGCAGCCAGGTTGACGTCGGCGGTGGTGGGATCGAGGTCGATCAGCGGCTGCCCTGCCCTTACCGCCTGGGTGTTGTCGGCATGAAGCGCCACGATCGTGCCGGGGTCGCGCGCGGTGATCGCCACCACGTCGCCCGCGACATAGGCGTCGTCGGTCTCCTCCTCGGGCTTTGCCAGCAGGAAGTGGAACACGGCCCAGATCGCGAGACCCACCAGTACGATGATCGCAAGGGCGGTCAGCAGCCGGCGGCGCAGCAGGGGGCGGCCCGCGGGCGGCGGGGCAGCGGTGTCGGTCATGGTGTCGGGGTCCGCGTGAGGAGGGTCGGTCGGGAAGGATCGAAGCCGCCGCCCAGCGCGACGGCCAGCCGCGCACGGGCCGCCAACGCGTCGACCGCTAGCGTCGCTTCGGCCAATTGCGCATCGAGCAGGCGGATATCGGTGTCGATGCCACTCAGTCGGGAGTCGAGTCCGGCGCTGATGCGGATGGCGTTCAGCCGGTTGGTTTCGGCGAAGCCCCGCACCACCGCGGCCTGCGCGCGCGCTTCATTGGCCGCGGCGTCGATGGCGGCCAGCGCATCCGCGGCCTCGCGCACGGCGCGCACCACACTGGTGTTGTAATCGGCGATCGCCACGTCGACGCCGGCGGTGGCGTTGTCCAGATCGGCGCGCAATCGGCCCGAATCGAAGATCGGCAGGTGCAGCGCGCCGCCCGCGCCCAGCGTGCCCGCTTCGGGATCGAACAGATTGCCGATGCCGACTGCCTGAAGCCCGGCAAGCGCGATCAGATTGACGTTGGGGTAGAAGGCGCGCCGCGCGACCTGCCGATTGGCGGCGGCCGCATCGACCCGCGCGGCGGCGGCGGCAATGTCGGCGCGGCGCGCGATGAGGTCGGCCGGGATCGTCGCGGGCAGCGGCAGCCCGGCCGGATCGGCCAGCCGCGTCGCGCCGATGCCGGCGGCATAATCGGGCCCGCGTCCGACCAGCGCCGCCAGCGCATTGATCGCCAGCACACGCGCCGCCTCCGCACGGGTCAGCGCGACGCGCGCCTGCGCCAGCAACGTGGTGGCTGCCTGCACGTCGATCTGGCTGGCGAGGCGGTTGTCGCGGCGCACGTTGATCAGTCGCACGGCGCGCTCGCGCGTGGCGATCGTCTGTGCCGCCAGCGCGCCGACGCGCTCGGCCCGGGCAACCTCGGCATAGGTCGACACAATCGACCCGGCCAGCATCAGCCGCGCCGCCTCGGCATCCAGCGCGGTGGCTTCGAGCGAGGCGCGCGCGCCCTCGATCGCTGCGCGCTGGCGCCCGAACAGGTCGAGGTTCCACGACAGGTTCGCCGTCGCATTGCCAAGGAAGCGCACGCTGCCGGCAAACGGCGGCGGGATGGTGTAACGACCCGAAATGCGCGCTTCTTGCGCGGTCACGTCGGCGGTTAGATCGGGCCCGCGCTCGGCATCACGGCGCGCGAGCGTCGCCTGCGCCTGGCGCACCCGAGCGAGCGCGGCGTCGAGCGTCGGGCTGCCGGCCAGCGCATCGGCGACGACACGGTCAAGCTGCGGATCGCCGAACGCCGTCCACCAGGCAGGATCAATCACCGGCATCGGCGCGCTGCTCAGCCCGAGGTCGGCCGGCGCACGCTGCGTCAGCTGCGGCCGGGTATCGGGCGGTGTGCAGGCGGCGAGTCCCGTCGACAACAGCGCCAGCACGGCGAGCGACCGCGCACTGCGGCGACGACGGGCGTCAGCCAGGGTTGCCACGCTTATCCCTGACATGCGTCGCTTTCCTCCATGGTGTTCCGCAGGCGCTGCAGCATGTGCACCAGATCCTCCACCTCTCGCTCGCTCCAGTCCGCGAGAAAGCCGTTCCAGCAGGCGATCACCTTTTGCTTGGCGGAAAGCGCCGCCGCCCGGCCGGCGTCGGTCAGCGTCAGCCGCACGACTCGCCGGTCGTCGGGATCGCGCTGGCGCAGCACCCAGCCGTTCGCCTCGATCTGATCGATGATGCGCGTCATCGCGCCCTTGTCATGCGCCATCCGCCGCGCGAGCCCGGCGCAGGTATCGGCATGATTGAAGTAGAGCGACACCAGCGTCATCCACTGGGTCGCGGTCATCCCATCCTCCGCCAGCGTTCGGTCGATCGCCGCCACGCTCATCTGATGGATCACCCGCACCAGATATCCGGGCGACACATCGGGATAGAAGGACGATTCGGTGAAGATCATATCCGTTGCTTAGGCAATGATTGTTTCGGCAGTCAATATTTGTATCGAAACGTTGCCGGCTTTCGCCCGCCGCCGAGCAGCGTTAGGCTGGCGCATCTGTATGGAGTCTTCCGCCTTGCGTCTGATGATCCGACTGACCGCGAGCGCCGCGGCGCTTGCGCTCGCCATGCCTGCTTTCGCGCAGAATGCCCCGGCGGCCCCGGCCACGGCGCGCGCTGCCTCCCTCCCCAAGGCCGCGCCGGTCGCCGATCTCGTCAAGGCGATCGACATTCCCTACGAGCAGTTCACCCTGCCCAACGGGCTGCGCGTGGTGGTGCACACCGATCGCAAGGCGCCGGTCGTCGCGGTGTCCGTCTGGTATGACGTCGGCTCCAAGCATGAGCCGAAGGGCAAGACGGGCTTCGCGCATCTGTTCGAACATCTGATGTTCAACGGCAGCGAAAATGCGCCCGGCGATTTCTTCGAGCCATTGAAGCAGGTCGGCGCGACCGATCTCAACGGCACCACCTATTTCGATCGGACCAATTATTTCGAGACGGTGCCGACCGCGGCGCTCGAACAGGCGCTGTACCTCGAAAGCGATCGCATGGGCTGGCTGACCGGCGCCATCTCGCAGGCGGTGCTCGATGAGCAGCGCGGCGTGGTGCAGAATGAAAAGCGCGAAGGCGACAACCAGCCCTATGGCCTGGTCTCGTACAAGCTGATCGAGGGCACCTTCCCGGCCGATCACCCTTATGGTCACAGCACCATCGGCTCGATGGCCGATCTCGACCGCGCGTCGCTCGATGATGTGAAGAGCTGGTTCCGCGACCATTATGGCCCCAACAATGCGGTGCTGGTGCTCGCCGGTGACATCGACGTTCCCACCGCGCGCCGGCTCGCCACCAAATATTTCGGCCCGATCAAGGCTGGTCCCAAGAGCGTCGCGCCCAATGCGCCGGTGCCGGTGCTGGGGCAGCCCAAGAGCGAGGTGATGAAGGACCGGGTCGCCGCACCGCTGATCGTCAAGAGCTGGCCCGTGCCCGGCCTCAACGATCCGGCGGCACCGGCGCTCGAGGTTGCGGCCTATGTGCTGGGCGGCCTCGCCAGTTCGCGCTTCGACAATGCGCTGGTGAAGGGCGACAAGACGGCCGTGCAGGTGAGCGCGAACTATTCCGATTTCGCGCAGGTCGGCACCTTCACCGTCCAGGCGGTGGTGCGCCCCGGCGTCGATCCGGCGGTGGTGCAGAAGCGGCTGGACGAACTGGTCGATGATTTCGTCCGCAACGGCCCGACCGCCGATGAAGTGCAGCGCACGCTGACGACCATGGTGTCGCGCCGCATCGGCGGGCTGGAATCGGTCGGTGGCTTCGGCGGCAAGGCGGTCGCGCTGGCGGAGGGCGCGCTCTATTCCAACGATCCGGGCTTCTACAAGAAACAGCTCGCCGCGCTTGCCGCGCAGACGCCCGCAACGGTCAAGGCGGCGGCGCAGCAGTGGCTGGCGCGCCCCGGCTACACGCTGACGGTCGTTCCCGGTGAGCGCGATGCCTATGATGAGGCGCAGGTGCCGCCGGCCGCGCCGCAGACCGCCGCGCCGGAGGTGGCCGCCAAGGGTACGCGCGAACCGATGCCCAAGGTGGGCGAGGTCGGCGCGCTTTCCTTCCCGACGGTGCAGCGGGCCAAGCTGCGCAACGGGATCGAGCTGGTCTATGCGCAGCGCACCGCCGTACCGGTGACTCAGATCGTCGCCAGCTTCGACGCCGGCACCGCCGCCGACGATGCGAACCGGCTGGGCACGCAGGCGATGACGCTGGCGATGATCGACGAGGGCACGCCGCGGCTGAATTCGATCCAGCTTGCAGAGGCGAAGGAGCGGCTGGGGCTCGACATCTTCACCGGTTCGTCGCCCGATCGCACCACCATCAGCTTCCGTGCGCCGAGCGCCAATCTCGCGCCGGCGGTGGACATCTGGTCCGACCTGCTGCGCGCGCCGACCTTCCCGGAAAGCGAGCTGCCGCGCGTCCGCGGGCAGGTGCTGGCGCAGATCGCGCAGGAGTTGACCGATCCCGCCGGCATTGCCCAGCGCATCGTGCCGCCGATCGCTTATGGCGCGGGCAGCCCCTATGCGAAGAATGTCGGCACGGGTGACGCCGCGGCCGTTCAGGCGCTGACGCGCAACGATCTGATCGCCTTCCAGCGCGCCTGGCTGCGGCCCGAAAAGGCCAAGATCTTCGTCGTCAGCGACTGGCCGATGGCGGAGGTGCAGCAGGTGCTGAACGCCCGGCTTGGCGACTGGCAGGGCGCCGGCCCGGCGGGGACCAAGGTGTTCCGCGAGGATCGCAGCCTGCCGGCACCGCGCATCATCCTGGTCGACCGGCCGGATTCGCCGCAGTCGCGCATCACCGGCGCGCTGCGCACCAACCTGCGCGGCACGCAGGATCTGCTGCCCGTCATCACGGCCAATGACGCATTGGGCGGGGACTTCCTCGGCCGCATCAACATGGACCTGCGCGAGACGAAGCATTGGTCCTACGGCGCCTATGGCGCGTTCCAGCGCAATGCCTTTGCCGCGCCCTATCTGGTCAATGCCCCGGTGCAGGCGGACAAGACCGGCCCGGCGATCGCCTCGCTGCGGCAGGAGATCGGCGCCTTCGTCGGTGACAAGCCGCTGACCCAGGCGGAGTTCGATCGCAGCATCACCGGCGCGATTCGATCGCTTGCCGGCAATTTCGAAACCGCCGGCGATGTCCTGAGCGCGATGCAGGCCAATGACCTCTACCAGCGGCCCGACAATTATTACACGACCCTGCCGCAGGCCTATCGCGCGATGACCCGCGACGAACTGGCCGGCGCAATCCGTAGCGTCATCGATCCCGAGCGCTTCGTCTGGGTCGTGGTGGGTGATGCCAAGGTGGTCCGGCCGCAACTTGACAGCATCGGACTGCCGGTTGAGGTGATGAGTGCTGCGTCCGTGGCGGGCGCCCCACAGGAGAGAAAATGATGGCTGGAGTCGATGGCACCTACGACGTCGTGGTGAAGTCCCCGCTGGGCGACCAGAAGTCGACGCTGACCGTAAAGAGCGACGGCAACACCTTCACCGGCACCAATTCGGGCGCGATGGGCGCTGCCGATGTTTCGGGTGAGGTGAACGGCAACACGCTGACCTGGAAGCAGCAGATGACCGTGCCGATGCCGATGACGCTCGACATGAACGTGACGATCGATGGCGACACCGTTTCCGGCACCGTCGGCGCCGGCGCGTTCGGCAGCTTCCCGCTGACCGGCACCCGCACCGCCTGAACCAAGCGCGCGCCGCCTCGATCGATCGGTCGGGGTGGTGCGATTGGCGCGCATGAGCGCTAGGCGCCGTCCTGACGCGAAAAGTCGCCCGTGCGCACCGCGCCGTCACGCTCATAGACGGCCATGATCACCCCGGTGCCGCTCACCCGGTGATCCACCAGCCGCAGCCCCGCTGGCGCCCCGCCGGTCAATGCACGGCGCCCGGTCCCCAGGATGATCGGCACGATGGTCAGGAACAGCCGGTCGATCAGCCCCGCCCCCAGCAGCGCGGGGTAAAGCTGGCCGCTGCCCTGGATCAGCAGATCGGGCCCGTCCGCTTCCCGCAAGCGCGCGACCGCCACGGCCGGATCGCCGACCAGCGCCTGTGATCCCTCCCAGCCGAGCGTCCCGGGCGTCGACGTCACGACATATTTGGTGATCCGGGCGAACCGCTCGCCGACCGGATTGTCCCGGTGGCGCGGCCAGTAATCGGCGAAGATGTCATAGGTGCGCCGGCCGAGCAGCAGGTCGTATTCGGCTCCCATGATATGCTCGCCGATGAAACCGTCGGTGACGTCATCGTCATAGCCCGCCATCCACCCGCCATGGGCAAAGCCGCCGCTCGGGTCCTCCTCGGGCCCGCCGGGTGCCTGGATCACCCCGTCGATCGAGAGGAATAGGCCGCCGATGATCCTACGCATCGATCGCCGTACCCCGCCGTGCCCGTTCGATCGCTGCGATGTCGATCCGGCGCATCGTCATCATCGCCTCCATCGCGCGTTTCGCGGCGGCGCGGTCGGGATCAGCCATCGCCTCCATCAGCGCGCGGGGCGTGATCTGCCACGAAAAGCCCCAGCGATCCTTGCACCAGCCGCAATCGCTTTCCTGCCCGCCGCTGCCGACGATCGCATCCCAATAGCGATCGGTCTCCTCCTGCGTCTCGGTCATCACCATGAAGCTCACCGCCTCATTGGGGGAGAAGGCCGGGCCGCCGTTGAGGCCGAGGAACCGGCGCCCGAGCAACGTGAACTCGACCGTCAGCTCGCCCCCCGCAGCCATCGAGGGATTGTCCGCGGGCGACGTCTGGATGCTGTCGACATGGCTGTCGGGAAAGGTCGCGGCATAGAATTGCGCGGCGGCACGGGCCTCTCCCCGGTCGAACCAGAGGCAGGTGACCATCTTGTCGTGGCTCATGATGCGTCTCCGGGCGATGCGATGCCGAACGATGCGCCGTGTGGATCGCTGGCGACGATCACCCGGTCGCCGCCGGGTACCTCCATCGGCCCGGCGTGGACGGTGCCGCCCCCCGCCGTCACGGCAGCGGCTGCCTTCTCTATGTCGGGCGCGCGAAAGTAGAACAGCCAGCCCGGCGTCGGCTGATGCTGGTTGACCTGCATCGTCGCGCCGAATGTCTCCTCGCCCACGGCGGCAAAGACATAATCGCCCATGCCCTCGGGAATCGGCATCTTCCCCGGGAAGGTCCAGCCGAAGATGTCGGCATAGAATGCGTTCGCCGCCGCCTGATCGTTGGTGACCAGTTCGTGCCAGTTGCACTTGCCCATGCCGGTCCGCTCCCACGCCGTGCTGGGCGCGTCGACCGCGCCGCGCATGACGTAGAAGGCGTTGCCCTGCGGATCGGCGACCATCGCCAGCCGGCCGACGCCGGGCATATCGAACGCGGGAAGGTGGATACTGCCGCCCGTCCCCGTGATCCGCGCCACCGTCGCATCGACATCGTCGACCCCGATGTAGAACAGCCATGTCGGCCGCGCGCCGCCCGCCACCATCGCCGGATCGAGCGACATCATCCCGCCGACATTGCTGCCGTCCGCCGTCACGAGCATCCGGTAATCCGGTCCCTCCGACGGCTTCGGCCCGATCGTCCACCCGATCGCCTGCCGATAGAACTCGCCCGACGCGTCAGGATCGGCGGTCAGCAATTCGTACCAGATCGGCGTTCCATGTCCGTTGCGCATCGCCTTGCTCCTTCGGCTCAGCCATCGACGACGGGTACGAAGCCACCGAACATCATGCGCTTGCCGTCGAACGGCCGGTCGCCGCCGCCCGACAGCCGCTCATCGTTCATCAGCGCTTCCCAGCCGCGGTCGCGCACCGCCTTGGATGGCCATTCGATCCAGCCGAAGGCGACTGTCTCGCCTTCTTTCACGTGCGCCGCGCGGTGGAAATCGGTGACCTTGCCGACCGGCACGTCGTCGCCGAAGCCATCGACCACGCGAGTGGCGCCATGATCGAGGAAGGCGGCGGCGGATGTTTCGGCAAAGCGCCGATAATCGTCGCGCCGCGTCACCGTGACCGGCAGGACGACGCCATCGACATAGCCGCAATCACCACCAGGCCCCGCCTCGCTGATGACCTCGAACCCGCCAAAGATCATGCGCTGGCCGTCGAAGGGCATTGGTCCCAGCTTCTCCATCCGCGGATCGCTCATCATCTGCTGCCCCGCGGCGTCGCGGCTCGCCTTGTCGGGATATTCGATCCAGCTGAACAGGACGGTCTCGCCGTCGCGCGCATCGACCGCGCCCCACAGGTCGTTGACCTCGCCACGCGGCACGTCATCGCCCCACCCCTCGACGTTGCGCGTCGCGCCGAACTCGCGCAGCAGCATCCGCGCTGCCTCGGCATGGGCGATGTAGCGATCCTTGTTGGCGGTCGGCGCGACCACCACGAAGCCATCGACATAGGTCATGCCGCCGCTCCTTCCCGCGCCGCGAGCCATTCGGCGATTTCCGGCGGCGGCGCGCCGGTGAAGCCGGCAAGCTGGTCGGCCAGCGCGCGCTGGAACGCCGGCCGGTCGGTCCCCCGCGCGACATAGGCGCGCAGATTGTCGTACCGATCGAGGTAGCCGTCATCCTCCAGGATGCGCACCACCGACACCATCAGCAGGTCGCCCGCGGTGAACACATCGTCCTCCAGCCAGGTGCGATTGCCCAGGCGGCGCGACAGTTCCTCCAGTCGCTCGTGGATTCGCGCCTCGACCGAGGGCAGCCGTGGGCGCGACCATGGCTGGTCCGCCTCGAACAGGGTGGCGATGGCATGATCCATGATCGGCTGCTCGACGGTGTTGAGCGCGGCGAACATCCATTCGATCGCCCGTGCCCGCGCGCCCGGCTCCTGCGGCAGCAACGTGCCGTGGCGCTGGGCGATATGCAGCACGATCGCGCCCGATTCGAACAGCACCAGATCGCCTTCCTCATAGGTCGGCACCTGCCCGAACGGCTGGCGCTGGCGATGCTCCGGATGCTTCTGGCTGCCCTGCGACAGATAGGTGACGTCATAGGGCTGTCCCACTTCCTCCAGCGCCCAGCGAACCCGCAGGTCGCGCACCTGCCCCTCGGCAAAGGGCGGCACCCAATCGAACGCGGTAATCCTTGGCCGTTCCATCCTCTCGCTCCTCGTCCTTCTGTGTCGTGGCGTGTCCGGGCGGGCGCGGCGGTTCAGGGGCGCGCTCATTCTTCCCGGTGCTCGTCAGGCGGCCGTCGTGTCGGGCTGCGCCATCGCCTGTTGCGCGGCGGCCATGTCCATGAACATCGGCTCCCACACATGGCCGTCGGGGTCCTCGAACGCGCGCCCGTACATATAGCCCATGTCCTGCCGCTCGCGCGTCTCCCGCCCGCCGGCCGCCAAGGCAGCCTCGGTGATGGCGTCCACCTCTTCCCGGCTATCCTGCGAGATGGCGAGGAGCACGCCCGAGGTCGTATGCGCGTCGATCAGCGTCTTGTCGGTGAAGGTCGCGTAGAAAGCACGATCGAGCAGCATCACGTTGATCTCGTCGGACCACACCATCGCTGATGCCTGTTCGTTGGAGAACATCGGGTTCCGGCGAAACCCCAGCGCTTCGTAGAAGGCGGTGGCGCGCGCCACATCGCTCACCGGCAGATTGACGAAGATCATTCTCGCCATCGCACCTCTCCCTTGCGACTCGTTGCTTGTGGTTTGTGCGCCTCGTAGTTATTAAAAGCAACAATGAAGTCAGAAAAAGTAACTGCGGTGTTTCTGGGCCGGCGCCGATGGTATGATGACGCCTGCGGCACGGCGCTGGCGATGGAGCTAGTCGGCGAGCGCTGGTCGATGCTGATCGTGCGCGAATTGATGTTCGGCGCGCGCCGCTTCGGCGAGTTGAAGGCGTCGCTGCCCGGGATCAGCGCCAATGTCCTGACCCAGCGGCTGGAGGGGCTGGAGGCCGCACGCATCCTGAAACGGCACCGGCTGCCGCCGCCCGCCAGCGTGCAGGTCTATGAACTCACCGCCTGGGGCTATGAGGCGGAAGGCGCGATCAAGGCATTGGGCGCCTGGGCCGCGCGATCGCCCGATCATGATCCGATGCTGCCGTTATCCTCGGCATCGATGATGCTGTCGCTTCGCACCATGATCGATCCGGTTAAGGCCAAAGCGTGCCCGGATTGCACCGTCGCCTTCACCTTCGGGGCCGAATCATTCCTCGCCCGGCTGGTCGACGGCGACTTGCCGATCGTCCGCGGGGCCGGGAAGGCCGATGTGCATTTCACCACCAATGCGCGGATCATGGCCAACATCGTCTATGGCAAATGGCCGATCGAGGAGGCGGAGGCGGCCGGAGAATTGGTGTTCGCCGGCAACCGTGCGCTCGCCCGTCAGTTCATCGATCTCTTCCATCTGCCGGCAAAGGCAAAGGTTGAATAAACACCGGCGACGGGCCTAAGGCAGTCGTGTTAATTCCGAGGCGCGCATGACCGATATCCCGAACACGCTTCCCGACAGCCGCGAAACGACGATCCTCGACGCGCCCGACAAGATGGTCAGCGTGCGTGAGATGTTCGGGATCGACAGTGACATGCAATGCCCCGCCTTCAGCGAGGCGGATGAGCGGGTGCCCGATCTCGACCCCGCTTATGTGTTCGATCCGGACACGACGCTCGCGGTGCTGGCCGGCTTCGCGCACAATCGCCGCGTGATGGTGCAGGGCTATCACGGCACCGGCAAATCGACGCACATCGAACAGGTGGCGGCGCGGCTGAAATGGCCGTGCATCCGTATCAACCTCGACGCGCATATCAGCCGTATCGACCTCATCGGCCGCGACGCGATCGTGCTGAAGGATGGTCAGCAGATCACCGAGTTCCGCGAAGGGCTGCTGCCCTGGGCGCTGCAGACGCCGACCGCGCTGGTCTTCGACGAATATGACGCCGGCCGCCCGGACGTGATGTTCGTGATTCAGCGCGTGCTGGAGACGGAGGGCAAGCTGACGCTGCTCGACCAGAATCGCGTGATCCGCCCCAACCCCTATTTCCGCCTGTTCGCGACCGCCAATACGGTGGGCCTCGGCGACACCAGCGGGCTGTATCACGGCACGCAGCAGATCAACCAGGGTCAGATGGACCGCTGGAACATCGTCGTCACGCTGAACTACCTGCCGGCCGCGACCGAGGCGAACATCGTGCTCGCCAAGTCGGGCGAATATGACAAGCCGGAGGGCAAGAAGCAGGTCGAGGACATGATCCGCGTCGCGGACCTGACCCGCAAGGGCTTCATCAACGGCGATATTTCCACCGTGATGAGCCCGCGTACGGTGATCACCTGGGCGCAGAACACGCTGATCTTCAAGGACGTGGGCTTCGCCTTCCGCCTGTCGTTCCTCAACAAGTGCGACGAGGCGGAACGGCCGCTGGTCGCCGAATATTACCAGCGCGTGTTCGGCAAGGACCTGCCCGAAAGCGTGGTGGGCAAGGCTTGATGCCGCGGAGGGCCTGACCCACCTTGTCGACCGGGGAGACATGGCTGGCGACGCCTGCGCCCACCGTCCTTCCGGCGTGTCGCCCTGATCACCGGGGCGTACGCCGGGCCGGGCTCTCCCATGTACGTCGCGACGCCGGCATGGCGCGCAAGGAATACAGCTGATGGCCACCGAAACCCCGCTCGATCGGTTCAAGAACGTCCTCGGCGGCGCGTCGCGCGCCTTGTCGGAGGAGCAGGAGCTTGAACTCGCCTTCACCGCCGATGCGCCGACCCAGTCGGGCAAGCATCTGAAGGTGCCGATGCCGGCGCGCAGCCTGCCGGCCGACCAGGTGGCGGAAGCGCGCGGCTTCGCCGACGGTTTCGCGCTGCGGCTGAAGCACCATGATCCGGCGATGCATGCGCGCGGCGCCCCGCAGGAGGCGATTGCGCGCGCCGTGTTCGACGCGGTGGAGGGCGCCCGGGTCGAGGCGCTCGGCAGCCGCGGCTATGCCGGCATCACCAACAATCTGGCGCAGGCGCTCGACGTTCGCCTGCGCGCCGATCCCATCACCCGCGCACGCAACCGTGACGAGGTGCCGCTGTCCACCGCGCTCGGCCTGATGGTGCGTGAGGCACTGACCGGGCAGGAATCGCCGGCGAGCGCCGCCGCCGGCCTCGCGCTGGTGCGCGACTGGATCAACGAGCGCGCCGATCTCAGCGGCATGGCGCTGGCGCTCGACGACCAGCGCGCCTTCCAGAGCCTGGCGATGAAGCTGCTCGAGGATCTCGAGCTGGTCGAGGGTGACCGGGCGCCAGAGGATGCCGATGACGGCGGCAGGGAGGACGAGGGCACCGACAGCGAGCAGCAGGACGAGGGCGAGGAAGGCGAAAGCCAGGACGGCGAGGGTCAGGCCGAATCCGAGCAGCGCGGCGAGCAGCGCGAATCGGAGGATACCGAGGGCGAGGGGCAGGAGCAGGGCGAGGACAATCTCGACGACCTCGATGGCGATCCGACCGATGAAGGGGAGGAGGGGATGCAGCCCGTCCGCCCGAACCGGCCCACCACCGATTGGTCGCCCGACTTCGACTATAAGATCTGGACCACCCAGTTCGACGAGGTGATCGCCGCCACCGAATTGTGCGACACCGACGAACTGGCGCGGCTGCGCGGCTATCTCGATCAGCAGCTCGTGCCGCTCCAGGCGGTGGTGTCGCGGCTGGCGAACCGGCTGCAGCGGCGGCTGATGGCGCAGCAGAGCCGGTCGTGGGATTTCGACCAGGAAGAAGGACTGCTCGACGCGGCGCGTCTCGCCCGGGTCGTCATCAACCCGATGCAGTCGTTGTCGTACAAGGTGGAAAAGGACACCGAGTTCAAGGACACGGTGGTCACGCTGCTGATCGACAATTCCGGCTCTATGCGCGGCCGCCCGATCTCGATCGCGGCGATCAGTGCCGACATCCTCGCGCGCACGCTGGAGCGGTGCGGGGTCAAGACCGAGATCCTCGGCTTCACCACCCGCGCGTGGAAGGGCGGGCAGAGCCGCGAGACATGGCTTGCGGCGGGCCGTCCGCCGCAGCCCGGCCGCCTCAACGACGTCCGCCACATCGTCTACAAACAGGCAGACGAGCCGTGGCGCCGCGCGCGCAATTCGCTCGGCCTGATGATGCGCGAAGGGTTGCTCAAGGAGAATATCGACGGCGAGGCGCTGCTGTGGGCGCACGGCCGCCTGATCGCCCGGCCCGAGGAACGCCGAATCCTGATGGTGATCTCGGACGGCGCGCCGGTCGACGATTCAACGCTGTCAGTGAACAGCGGATCGTATCTCGAGCGTCATCTGCGGCAGGTCATCGACTGGATCGAGCGCCGCTCACCGGTGGAGCTGATCGCGATCGGCATCGGCCACGACGTAACGCGCTATTACAATCGCGCAGTGACGATCATGGATGCCGAGCAGCTCGGCGGCACGATCATCGAACAACTCGCGGCATTGTTCGACGCTGAATAAGCAGCGCGTGGCAAGCGCCTTTCAGTAAACAGCCGCGGCCTTAATGTCCGTAACGCTTGATCCCGCGGCGCCGCAGCTTCTCCCGCTTTCGGCGCCGGACTAACGCGATGATGACCGGAGTCGCAACGAGCGCGACCGTTCCGATCAAGCCGTAGGCAATCATCTCCCGACTGACATCAATCACGTTTGCAGAATCCGGAATGGCTAAAGGGCTGAGATTGAACAAATCCTCTGCCAGCGCGGCGGGACAAAGAACAGCCCAAAAACGGCGCCGTTGCGGAGGGAAAACGAAACTAGCCGTCAATTGTTCCGAACCGGGATCATCTAATGGCAGTTGGGCGCGCTGATGTTGATCGTGATCAATGTCGGTTGATCTTCATCAGCGGTTGACCGTGCAATCTGATCAGCGCGCAGATCGCACCGCGACGGTGGCGACGGTTGATGCGCTGGAACACACTGCGTACAGAACCCGTCCCGGGCAGCGGACGGCACTGCCATAACGAGGGCCATACATGCGTATCACGATGATCGGTTCGGGCTATGTCGGACTCGTTTCGGGGGCCTGTTTTGCCGATTTCGGCCATCAGGTGACCTGCGTCGACAAGGACGACAGCAAGATCGCGGCGCTCGACGCTGGGCGGATGCCGATCTACGAGCCAGGTCTCGACCAACTGGTGGCGAACAACGTCGCCGCTGGCCGACTGACCTTCACCACCGATCTTGCCGCCGGTGTCGCTGGCGCGGACGCGGTGTTCATCGCGGTCGGCACGCCCTCGCGCCGCGGTGATGGCCACGCCGACCTCTCCTACGTCTATGCCGCGACCGAGGAGATCGCGCGCGCGGCAACCGGACCGCTGGTGGTCGTCACCAAATCGACCGTGCCGGTGGGTACGGGCGACCGGGTGGAGGAGATCCTGCGCGAGAGGCGGCCCGACATCGACTTTGCTGTCGTATCCAATCCCGAGTTCCTGCGCGAAGGCGCCGCGATCGGCGATTTCAAGCGCCCTGACCGCATCGTCGTCGGCACTGACGACCCGCGCGCGCGGGAGGTGATGGGCGAAATCTACCGTCCGCTCTATCTTGGCGAGAGCCCGATCCTGTTCACGGGCCGGCGTACGTCTGAGCTGACCAAATATGCCGCCAATGCGTTTCTCGCGACCAAGATCACCTTCATCAACGAAATGGCGAACCTGTGCGAAGCGGTCGGCGCCGATGTGAAGGATGTCGCGCGCGGCATCGGCCTCGACAATCGCATCGGTCGCAAGTTCCTCCATGCCGGCCCCGGCTATGGCGGCTCGTGCTTCCCCAAGGACACGCTGGCGCTGCTGAAGACGGCGGAGGATTATGACGCGCCGGTCCATGTCGTCGAGGCGGTGGTCAAGGTGAACGACGCGCGCAAGCGGGCGATGGGCCGCAAGGTGCTGGCGCAACTCGGCGAAGAGCCGCGTGGCAAGACCGCCGCGATCCTGGGCCTCACGTTCAAGCCCAACACCGACGACATGCGCGATGCGCCGTCGATCGCGATCGTGCAGAGCCTGGTTGATGCCGGCGTGACGGTGAAGGCCTATGATCCCGAAGGGATGGAGGCGGCCCGATCGGTGATGCCAGCCTCCATGACCTATTGCAGCGGGCCGTATGAGGCGGCCGAGGGCGCGGACGTGGTTGTGATCGTCACCGAATGGGATGCGTTTCGCGCGCTCGACCTTCAGCGGCTGAAGTCGACCATGGCGGCGCCGGTGCTGGTCGATCTGCGCAACATCTACGATCGCGAAGACGTGGAGCGCATCGGCTTCCATTACACGGGCGTCGGCCGGTGACGCGCCCGCGCATCGCCGGGCTGCTCGAAACCGCGCTTTATGTCGATGACATGGCGCGGTCGGTCGGGTTCTTCCGCGATGTGCTCGGCCTTGCTCCGATGATCGAGAGCGACCGTCTGACCGCTTTCGACGCCGGGCATGGCGGTGTCCTGCTGGTGTTCGCCCGCGGCCAGTCGACTGAGGATGTCGCGACCCCGGGGGGCACCATCCCGGGGCATGATGGCCACGGACCGCTCCACATGGCCTTTGCGATTGCGGCCTCGGATCTCGATGCCTGGCGCGCGCATCTCGCCGGCCGCGGCGTTGCCGTGACGGAGGAGGTGAGCTGGCCCGCTGGCGGTCACAGCCTCTATTTCAACGATCCCGACGGCCATGTGCTCGAACTGGCGACGCCCGGCCTGTGGAAGAACGATGCGGATCGCCCGAAGCGGGCGGGAGGCTGACCCCACGCCCGCAAGCGTCGGCGATAGCGTGCCCGCGCCATCACACCCGGGCGGGAACCGCCCTCCGCCCGGCGCCCCCGGCTTGACGAGCGAGTCCGCCAGGCAGATGATCGTCGCCGATTATTTCACGACATTGTTGGGGGCGTAGAGGCATGGCGAGCAAGGCGCAAACGTCCTTGTGGCGCGAAACGGTGAAGGCGGGGGCGGTTCGCAGCGGCGCGCTGGCGACCGCGATCGTGCTGTTCATCGCCACCGCGCTGATGGCGCTCGCTCTGGCCAGCTATCGTCCGGGCGACGGGTCGCTCAATACCGCGTCGGCGGACGTCACGGGCAATCTGATCGGCGTGCCGGGTGCCTGGTTCGCTGACCTTGCGCTCACCCTCTTCGGCCCCGCCGTGGCGCTTCTGCTCCCGATACCGGCGATTGTCGCCATGCGCCTGTGGCGTGACCGGCCAGCGGGCGCGTGGAAGCGGATGCTGCGCCAGGCGCTGATCGGCGTCGCGCTGATGGCGATCGCCTTGGCCTGTGTCTCGGATGATGCGGTGCTGGCGCTGCCCTTCGGCTGGGGCGGCGCTATCGGCCTGGGCGGCGTGGCCGCGGCACGCTGGGCGCTCGCCTTTGCCAACAACCCTCAGGTCACCTGGTGGAGCATCATCGCGCTGGGCGTGGTGAGCGGCCTGTCCGGTGCGATCGTCTGGGGGCGCAGCCTTGAGGTGGACCTGCCGCGCGGCTGGATGCCACGCCCCCGGCTGCGCATCGCCCGGCGCTCCGCCGATGGTGGTCCGGTCGACGACGAGGGGCTGGACGACGACGCGGAGGAACTGCCCCGCCGCGGGATTGAGCCGCGCGCGACCGCCCTGCCCGATTCCCGCCCGGCCCCGGTCATCAACGATCGCCCGGCGCCGCCAGCCACCGGCACCGGAAGCAAGGAACCGCGCCAGACGAAGCTCGCGCTGCGCGACGATTACGAGCTTCCCACGCTCGAGATGCTGACGCCCGCGCCCCCGTCGCAGAACCCGCAGATCGACAAGACCGCACTGGAACGCAACGCGCGCCTGCTCGAAACCGTGCTCGACGATTTCAACGTGAAGGGCGCGATCGTCGAGGTGCGGCCCGGTCCCGTCGTGACGATGTACGAACTGGAGCCGGCGCCGGGCATCAAGGCAACCCGCGTCATCAGCCTGGCCGACGATATCGCGCGCAACATGAGCGCCATTTCGGCGCGCGTCGCGACGATCCCCGGCCGCACGGTGATCGGCATCGAACTGCCCAATCCGAAGCGGGAGACGGTGTCGCTGCACGAACTGATCGGCAGCCAGGCGTTCGAGGATCAGAACGCGCAACTCCCGGTGATTCTGGGCAAGAATATCGCCGGCGATCCGGTGATCGCCGATCTCGCGCCGATGCCGCACCTGCTCGTCGCCGGCACCACCGGATCGGGCAAGTCGGTCGGCCTCAACGCGATGATCCTGTCGCTGCTCTATCGGCTCACCCCCGATCAGTGCCGCATGATCATGATCGATCCCAAGATGCTCGAACTGTCGATGTATGACGACATTCCGCATCTCCTCTCCCCCGTCGTGACCGATCCCGCCAAGGCGGTTCGCGCGCTGAAATGGGCGGTGGAGCAGATGGAGGATCGCTATCGCCAGATGTCCTCGCTCGGCGTGCGCAGCCTCGGCGGCTTCAACGAAAAGGTCCGCGCGGCAAAGGCCAAGGGCGCGCCCTTGGGGCGCAAGGTGCAGTCCGGCTGGGACGAAAATGGGCGCCCGGTCTATGAGGAGGAACAGCTCGACTATCAGGTGCTGCCGCAGATCGTCGTGATCGTCGACGAGCTTGCCGACCTGATGATGACGGCGGGCAAGGAGGTCGAATTCCTCATCCAGCGCCTCGCGCAAAAGGCGCGCGCCGCCGGCATCCACCTCATCATGGCGACGCAGCGCCCCTCGGTCGACGTCATCACCGGCGTCATCAAGGCGAACCTGCCGACCCGCATCAGCTTCCACGTCACCTCGAAGATCGATTCGCGTACGATTCTTGGCGAGCAGGGCGCCGAGCAGCTGCTGGGCAAGGGCGACATGCTCTACATGCCAGGCGGCAAGGGTATCGTGCGCGTCCACGGCCCCTTCGTCAGCGACGAGGAAGTGCAGCGCGTCACCGATCACTGGCGCTCGCAGGGGACGCCGGACTATATCTCTTCCGTCACCGAGGAGCCGGAACAGAGCTTCGAGATCGAAGGCGCCCCCACCGGCGAGGATTCGGCCGAGGACCAGCAATATCGCGCCGCGATCCAGCTGGTGTGCGAAAGCCAGAAGGCGTCGACATCGTGGCTGCAGCGCCAGCTTCGCATCGGCTACAATTCGGCCGCGCGCCTCATCGAGCGGATGGAGAAGGACGGCATCGTCAGCCGCCCCGATCACGTCGGCCGGCGCGAGGTGCTGCGCGATACGGAGGGGCATCCGGTCTGAGCCGCACCGGACGGATTCGTCCTTATTGACTACGGCCGTAAACGGTGCGACCACAGATGTAGTTGCAGGAGAGTCGAGTCGTGGCCGAACGGATCAGCGATGCCGAACATGCGGTGATGGAGGTGCTGTGGGACGAAAGTCCGCTCACCGCGCAGGACGTGGCGGAGCGGGTCGATCCCGACCGCGGCTGGAGCGCTAATACCGTCAAGACCTTGCTCGGCCGGCTCCTCGCGAAGAACGCCATCACCCATGAGGAGGATGGCCGTCGCTATCTCTATCGCCCGGCGGTCCAGCGTGGCGATTATGTCGCGGGCGAATCGCGCCGGCTGATCGACCGGCTGTTCGGCGGCAAGCTGACCCCGCTGGTCGCGCATCTCGCGGAACGCGATGAGCTTTCCGCGCAGGATATCGCGGAAATCGAAACCCTCCTCAAGGCGCTGAAACAATGAGCGCGCTCGGAGGCTCGGCAGGCGTCTCGTGGATGGTCGAGGCGCTCGCCGCCTCCGCGCTTCTCATCGCCTTGGTGCTGCTCGTGCGCGGACCCGTGCGCCGCAGCTTCGGCGCGCCGGTCGCCTATGCGCTCTGGTCGCTCCCGCTGCTGCGCCTGGTGTTGCCCCCCTTGCCGGAAAGCGTCCGCGAACAGGTGGCCGCCCCCATTTCTACGACGTTACCCGCTCCGCTTGGCGAGGTCGGCCAGCAGGTGACGGTGTTGATCGTCCCTGCCGCCGGCGACGCTGCCGCGCCCTCCTTCCTCACGCTCGGTTCTTCCCTTGCCGTGCTGTGGGGGCTGGGCGCGGCGGCGTTCATCGGCTGGCACCTGCTTGCCTATCACCGCTTCCGCCGGCGTCTGCTGGCGCGGGCGAGCACGGTTGACCGGATCGATGGCGTGACGATCGTCGAAAGCGCGGCGGCGACCGGCCCGCTGGCGTTCGGCGTGCTGCGCCGCTTCGTTGCCTTCCCGCGCGATTTCACCGCCCGCTACGATGCCGACGAACGCCGCCTCGCGCTGGCGCATGAGCTGGGTCACCATGCCCGCGGTGACCTTGTCGCCAATTGGCTCGCGCTGGCCGTGCTGGCGCTGCACTGGTTCAACCCGCTTGCCTGGTACGCCTTCCGCGCGTTTCGCGCCGATCAGGAGATGGCCAATGACGCGCGCGTGCTGGCGCGGCTCGGCAGCGACGCGCGCCATGCCTATGCCTGTGCGATCGTGAAGGCGGCGCATGGCGGCGCGATCGCCGCCGCCTGCCACCTCCACACCGCTGACGATCTCAAGGGCCGTCTGCGGATGCTGGGCACGATGCGCATCTCGCGCACGCGCACGCTCGTCGGGCTCGCCGCGGTATTCGCCACGGGTGCCGGCGCGCTTGGCCTCACCGCCTCCGGGACGCGCGCGGCGGAACGGGTGCGCGCCAGCGTCGAAACCGCGGCCGAGGCCGCGCTGCCGGATATTGCGCCGGCGCCCGCACCGACGGCGCACGACGTGCGCGTCGTGGTCGAGCGTGACGGCAAGCGCCGCGTGCTGGAGGGAGAGGCTGCAGAGGCCTGGATCGCCGCCAACCCGGTGCCCGAGCCTCCGGAACCCCCGCTCGCGCCGGAGCCGTCGTCGGACGAAAGCCCGCTGGCCGCCGCCGCCGCGCCCCCCGCTCCGCCGGCGCCGGCCGCAGCGCCGATCCCCCCGGACCCGCCTGCCATCCCGCGTTGGACCAGCGACGGCCACGTCTCCGTCACCGTTCCGAATGTCCGCTCAGCCGCCTGCGCCGGTGACGTGATCGAGCCGACCGTCGTCCATGATACCGACGCCGGTCGTCCGCGCGTGACCATCTGCACCGACCGGATCGAACGGCGTAGCGCCCGGGCGCGGGCCGAGGCGCAGCATCGGGCCGAGGCCGCCTTGCAAGAGGCCGAAATTGCCCGGAAAGCGGCCATGGCAAGCGCCCGCGGGGCCATGCATGCCGCCCGCGCGGCCGTCCGTGCCAACGGTCATCTGACACTCGCGGAGCGCGACCACGCCCTTCACGCGCTCGATCGCGAAGCATCCCGGATGGATGACGGGGCGCATCATTGATCGGCAGCGCTGATCGCGCCGCCCTTGCCTTCACCTGACGAACCGGCCATCTGCGGTCTCATGGAGGCACCGCCAACCGGTATTCCGATCGTGCTTGAGCCGCTCGTCACGCGCGTGCTCGCGCCCAACGCCTCGGCCTACACCTACACGGGTACCCAGACGCACGTCGTCGGGACGACCGATCTCGCGATCATCGATCCCGGCCCTGCCGATGAGGCGCATCACGCCGCGCTGCTCGCGGTGGTGGCGGGCCGCCCGGTACGGGCGATCGTCATCACCCACCACCATCGGGATCACAGCCCCGGCGCCCCCCGGCTTGCCGCCGAACTGGATGCGCCGGTCGTGGGCGCTGCGCCCTTCGCGCTGGAGGATGACGGTCCCCGCTCCGACGCCTCGTTCGACCATGATTACGCGCCGCATCGCGTGCTGGCGGAGGGCGATACGGTCGCCGGCGATGGCTGGACGCTGGAAGCGATCGCGACGCCGGGCCACACGTCCAACCACCTTGCCTTTGCCCTTCGCGAGACAAAGGCGCTGTTTTCCGGCGATCATGTGATGGGCTGGGCGACCAGCGTCGTCTCGCCCCCCGACGGCGACATGACGCAATATATGGCCAGCCTCGAGAAGCTGATCGGCCGCGACGACCGCATCTATTACCCCGGCCATGGCGAGGCGATCGAGCGGCCGCAGCGGCTGGTGCGCGGCCTGCTCGGCCATCGCAAGCAGCGCGAGGGCCAGATCCTGCGCTTGCTGCGCGCCGGCACCGTCGAGATCCCGGCGATGGTGGAAAAGATGTACGTCGGCGTCGACCCCCGGCTCTATCCGGCGGCCGAACGCTCCGTCCTCGCGCACCTCGTCGATCTGGAGCGGCGCGCGCTGGTGCGCAGCCACGGCGGCGGCTGGGAAAGTGTGGATGCGGCCTGACGGACGATCGATTGCGATCGCCGCAGTGGGCCTTGCCATCGCCTTCGCGATCGTCGTCGCGACGATTGCCAGTTACCGCTGGTGGGACGATCGCCACGTCGTCGCAACCGACGACAGCGGCCTGGCGGTCGCGCGGGTTGTCGCGGCGACCCTTCATACCAGTGCGGACCTGCGCGTCAGTCGCCTCACCGGCACGGTGCAGGCAACCGGGGCGACCAGCCGACTGTGGGGCTGGCTCAGCTCGACGCGCGTGGTGAAGGCGCCGTTCGAGGTCGATTATTTCGTCAATCTGCGCCGCCTCGCGCCGCGTGACTTTCGCTATGACGAACGCAGCAGGACGCTGACCGTCGAGGTGCCGGACGTCAGCGCCGGTAAGCCGAACATCGACCATGCGCGCGTCACGCTGGATCAGACCAGCGGGGTCTATGTGTCGCGGGACGCAATGGCAGACCTGCAGCGCAAGGTCGCAACCACGGCGGCGACAGCGGTCGCGGACCGGGCGAACGATCCGGAGAACATCGCCAAGGCGCGGGAGAATGCGCGCAGCGCCATATCACGATTGTTCGGCGGCGCCCTTTCGGCCGCCGGCCTGCCGGTAAGCGTCAACGTGCGCTTCGCCGGGGAGCCCGTGCCCAGGAACGGCGAGCAGTGGGACATGAGCCGCAGCCTTCAGGAAGTGCTGGCGAACGCGCAATAGTCGCTGCCCGGCCTTCAGCCGAACACCAATGCTATCTTGATCGAATGGGCCAGCCGGGCCATCTGCGTCGCCATGGAACAGCCGCAGAACCTGAAGGGCGTCGACATCCGCGCCGAGATCGAACGCCTCCGCAAGGAGCGCAATGCGGTGATCCTCGCGCATTATTATCAAAAGCCAGAGATTCAGGACATCGCCGACTTTGTCGGGGACAGCCTTGATCTGTCGCGCAAGGCGCAGGCGACCGATGCAGACGTGATCGCCTTTTGCGGCGTGCGCTTCATGGCGGAGACGGCGAAAATCCTCTCGCCGCAGAAGACCGTGATCCTGCCCGACATGGACGCCGGCTGCTCGCTCGAGGACAGCTGTCCGCCCGAGCAATTCGCCGCGTTCCGCGCGCAGCACCCCGATGCGATCGCGCTCACCTACATCAACTGCTCGGCCGCGGTGAAGGCGCTGTCCGACGTGATCGTCACCTCGTCTTCGGCGGAAAAGATCCTCTCGCAGATCCCCAAGGACCAGAAGATCATCTTCGGTCCCGATCGGAACCTCGGCGGCTATCTCGCGCGCAAGACCGGGCGTGACCTCATCCTGTGGCCCGGCGTGTGCATCGTGCACGAGGCGTTCAGCGAGACCGAGCTCCTGAAGCTGAAGGCGCAGCATCCCGGCGCGCCCATCGCGGCGCACCCGGAGTGCCCGGCCGTCATTCTCGACCACGCCGATTACGTCGGCTCGACCCGCGGCATCCTCGAATATGCCATGGCAATGCCGGGCGACACGCTGATCGTCGCGACCGAGCCGCACATCATCCACCAGATGGAAAAGGCGCTGCCGGGCAAGACCTTCATCGGTGCGCCGGGCGCCGACGGCAACTGCAACTGTAACATCTGCCCGTACATGGCGCTCAACACGATGGAGAAGCTCTACGTCGCGCTGCGCGATCTGGAGCCGCGGATCGAGATGGACGAGGATCTGCGCGTCAAGGCGAAAAAGAGCCTGGACGCGATGCTGGCCATGGCGAGCGGCACCATCGGCCAGGGCGATCTGGGGCCGGCGAAAGTGACCGGCGACTGACCACCGGCGCTCTCTCCGCGGAGGGGGAGAGTGACGAGCGGCGCCGCCAGCGCGCCGCTCTCCGCGATCGGGTGTTACGCGGCGGCGCGAACCGCCTCGCACACGCGATCGACCACCGCTTCCACCTGCGCGGCATCCTCGCCTTCGGCCATGACGCGGATTACCGGCTCCGTCCCCGATGGCCGGATCACCAGCCGGCCGCTGTCGGCCAGTTCCGCCTCGGCCGCTGCGATCGTCTGCTTGACGCTGTCGACTTCCAGCGGCTTGCCGCCACGGGCATAGCGCACGTTCTTCAGCAGCTGCGGCAGCGGCTCGAAGCGATGCAGCACCTCGCTCGCCGGCGCGCCCGCGCGCTTCACCTCGGCCAGGATCTGCAGCGCGGCGACCAGACCGTCGCCCGTCGTGCCGTAATCCGACAGGATGATGTGCCCGGACTGCTCGCCGCCGACGTTGAAACCGCGCGTGCGCATCGCCTCCAGCACATACCGGTCGCCGACGGACGTGCGGACGAGGCCAAGGCCCTGCGCCGCCAGATGCCGCTCCAACCCCAGGTTGGACATGATGGTCGCGACCAGCCCGCCACCGGCCAGCTCACCACGACGGGCAAAGCTGGTTGCGATTGTCGCCATCAATTGGTCACCGTCGACGACACGGCCATGTTCGTCGACCACGATCAGCCGGTCGGCATCACCGTCAAGCGCGATGCCAATGGCGGCGCCGCTTGCCACGACCGTCTCGGACAGCGTCTGCGGCGCGGTCGAGCCGACGCGGTGATTGATGTTCTTGCCGTTCGGCGCGACGCCGATCGCCACCACTTCCGCGCCAAGCTCCCACAAGGCGGATGGCGCGACCTGATAGGCCGCGCCATTGGCGCAATCGATCACCACCTTCAGCCCGTCGAGCCGCAGGTCCGCCGGGAAGGTCGATTTCGCGAAGTGAATGTAGCGGCCGCGCGCGTCCTCAACGCGGCGGGCGCGGCCGATATCGCCCGCGGGCGCCAGCGCGATGTCGCCGTCGATCAGCGCCTCGATCGCCATCTCGGCCTCGTCTGACAATTTGTAGCCGTCCGGGCCGAACAGCTTGATGCCATTATCGTCGAAGGGATTGTGGCTGGCCGAGATCATCACGCCCAGGTCAGCGCGCATCGACTGGGTGAGCATCGCGACGGCGGGGGTCGGCAGCGGGCCGAGCAGCACAACATCCATGCCGACGGAGGTGAACCCCGCGACCAACGCGTTCTCGAGCATATAGCCCGACAGTCGCGTGTCCTTGCCGATGACCACGCGGTGACGATGATCGCCGCGCAGGAAGTGGGCGCCGGCCGCCATGCCGACCTTCATCGCCATTTGCGCCGTCATCGGCGACAGGTTGGTCAGTCCACGAATACCGTCCGTGCCGAAATATTTGCGTGCCACACGCGATCTCCACCCTTTGGCGTCCCCCCGCGCGTCGATCGGCGCGTTGTCAGGACAGGCTTGCTCCCGCCACCTTGGTGCCGCAGAACCATAACTTTCTTGGCTCTTGCCGCGTGGTGGGCTGAGGGACAAGTCCAAGGTGACGAACAGTTCGAAAGGCGTGATGTCCCAATCTACTCGCATTCTCCTGGCGCTGATCGCCGGGCTGCTCGTCGGGATCGTGCTGGCTGCTTACGCTCCGGAATCGGTGGATCCGGTGATCTCGGTCGCGCAGCCCGTGGGACAGGCGTGGCTCAACGCCTTGCAGATGACCATCGTCCCGCTGGTCTTCTCGCTGCTGGTCACCGGCGTCGCCGCGACGGCCAAGGCGGCACAGGCCGGGCGGCTCGCGGGGCGCGCGGTCGCGCTGTACGTCACCGTCATGGTCGCCTCCGCGCTGTCGGCCGCCTTTCTGACGCCCCTGTTCCTGGGACTGGTGCCGCTGCCCACCGAATCCGCCGCCGCACTGCGCGCTGCCCTCACCGGGGTCGGGCCTAATCCGCCGGTGCCGCCACTTGGTGAATTCCTGTCGGGCATCATCCCCAACAACATCATCAAGACCACCGCTGACAGCAACTTCCTGTCGATGATCATCTTCGCGCTGATCTTTGCCTTCGCGCTGATGCGGATCGACGTAGAACTGCGCGAGCTGCTGGTGCGGGTGTTTACCGCGGTGCGTGACACGATGCTGGTGGTGATCGGCTGGGTGCTGTGGGTCGGTCCGCTCGGCGTCTTCGCGCTCGCACTGGTGGTCGGCGCCCGCGCGGGCAGCGGCGCCTTCCATGCGTTGGTCCATTACATCCTGATCGTCGTTTCGGTCGGCCTGGTGGTAACGTTGTGCGCCTATCCGATGGCGATGTTCGGTGGACGCGTGTCGCTGGCGCGCTTCTCGCGCGCGGCGCTGCCGAGCCAGGCGGTCGCCGTATCGACGCAGTCGTCGCTCGCCTCCTTGCCCGCCATGCTCGCCGGTGCGCAGTCGCTGGGGACACATGTCACGACCGCAGGCGTCACCTTGCCGCTCGCTGTTGCCCTGCTGCGGGCGACCGGGCCCGCGATGAACTTCGCGGTAGCGATCTATATCGCGCATTGGTTCGGCGTACCGTTGTCACTGGGCGCGCTAGCGGTCGGCACGCTGGTGGCGGCGCTGATGTCGCTTGGCGCAGTCAGCCTGCCGGGCACAGTCAGTTACGTCAGCTCGGTCGCGCCCGTCTGCGCCGCGATCGGCGCGCCCACCGCCCCCTTGGGGTTGCTGGTGGCGGTGGAGACACTGCCGGATATCATGCGCACGCTCGGCAACGTCATGTGGGATCTGGCGACCACCCTGACGCTGGCGCGCGGCGAGCAGATGCCGGGGGATGAGGCTGACACGCTTGTCGAGCACATGATCGACTGAGCGAGCCGTCGCTCGCACCGGCGCGCCTGCGATCAGCGGCGCAGCGCCCAGCGCACCACATTGCTCATGCCTCTCGCCCCGAAGCGGATGGCGGGGCGGCCGATCGCGCTGGGCGCGCGACCGTGCATCGCCGCCGCCCAGGGGGGCAGTAGTTCGATCGCCGCCGGCGCGACGATCGCCAGCGCACTGGTCGTCAGCGCATCGGGGCCGCTCGCCAGCAAGGCATCCGCCACCTCGCGGCTGCGCGCGTCGCAGCGTAACGCCGGGCGCAAACGGCGATAATAGGATTCCACCGCCCGCCGCGATGTCGGCACGTCGCGCGCGCCCAGCCGCTCGGCGACGATGGCGGTCTCGGCAAGGTAGCGATCCTGCTCGGTCCCGGTCAGCGCGGGATCGCGATAGCGTAGATACGCGCGAAGGAAGCTGTCGACCTCCGCCACATGGACCCAGGTGAGCAGTTCCGGGTCATTGGCGTCATAGGGGGTGCCGTCCGGCAGCGTACCCGACACCCGATCATGGATCGCGCGAACGTGGTCGATCGCGCGCGTCGCCGCCGCGCTACTGCCAAAGGTGGTCAGCGAGATGAATTGCGCGGTGCGGCGCAGGCGGCCCAGCCGGTCCCGCCGGAAGTCGCTGTGGTCCCAGACGCCGGCCAGCGCCAGCGGATGCAGCATCTGCAGCAGCAGCGCGGATACGCCGCCGATCATCATGGCGGAAAAATCGCCGTGGATGCGCCACGCCATCGATCCCGGCCCGAACAGCCCGGGATCGCCGGGCGGGCGGGACAGGTCGACCGATCCGGATCCGACGAGCGCACGAATGCGCCCGCCGATCGCATCACGCATGCCGGGCAGCGGCGCTGCCCCGGCCATGCGCCCTTACTCCTCGCTCGCCGCCGGCGCTGCTGCCTTGCGGCCGCGCTTTGCCGTGCCGCCTTCGTTGCCGCCACGGGTCATGCCCGGCTTGCGGCCGAGGCCGATCTTCTTGGCCATGGCGCGGCGCGCTTCCGAATAGTTTTCGGCAACCATCGGATAGTCGGGCTTCAGGCCATAACGCTGGCGGTATTCCGCCGGCGTGAGGCCGTGGCCGGCAAGATGGCGACGCAGCGTCTTGTACGGCTTGCCGTCGATCATCGAAATGATGTGATCCTTGGAAGCAAGCGACTTACGCACCGAAACTGCCGGCGTGTATTCGCCGACGGGTTCCTCATCGGTCGCGATCTGCGTGTTGGTCGACAGCTGATTCACCGCTTCGTGCATCTTGTGCAGAAATCCCGGCACCTCATCGCTGGATGCACGCGTATTGGGATTCGACAGCCAAGCGATGGTCAGCTCGGTGGCGAGCTCAACCGCGTTGATGTCGGCGGAATCTTCGGTCATTTTTACACTCCTTACTTTTTTGTTGCCTAAGCGCGCCATCTGTGCGGGTCAACAAAATCGTGGGTCGAAAATACCGCTTTTCTTGAAGTGGTATCGCGTTCTAAATTTTTAGTCGCAGCTTTGTTGTTAGGGAAAACCACAGTTAACTACATTCATCCTGAGTTAAGCCTTTGCGAGTAATGGTTGTTACCCCTCGCCGACTGCGCTTTTGGATCGTATTGATCGGCAATGGTGCGAATTCCTGCTTCTGCCGTATCGCCAGCCGTCGCCTTTCTGGTCACGGCTCTCGGCATTGCCCTGTTCTCGGTCATGGACGCGCTAATGAAGGGGCTGGTGCTGGCGATCGGCGTCTACAACACCATGCTGTGGCGATCGCTTGGTAATATTGCGCTGGGCGCCGCCGCCTGGGGGGTGGCCGGCGTACGGCGGCCAAGTCGCCGGGCCATGCTGCTTCATCTTTCGCGCGGGACGATCACTTGCGCGATGGGGCTGCTGTTCTTCTGGGGATTGGCGCGCGTGCCGATGGCGCAGGCCATTGCGCTCTCCTACATCGCGCCCATTCTGGCGCTGATCCTCGCGGCATGGTGGCTGGGGGAGCGGGTGTCGATCCGGACGATCGGCGCTGTCGTCGCCGCTAGCCTTGGTATCGCCACCATCTTCGCCGGTCAGGCACGCACGGCTTTGGGCCCGGAGGCGTTCCAAGGTGCGCTGGCCGTCTTGGCGTCGGCGATCCTCTATGCCGTGAACCTGATCCTGACGCGGCTGCAGTCACTTGCCGCACGTCCGGCGGAAACTGCCTTTGTCCAGTCGGTGGTCATCTTCCTCATCCTGCTCGGCGCCGCCCCCTGGCTGGCGGTGCTGCCGCCCGCGTCGACGCTCCTGCCGCTCATCGGTGCGGCGTTGCTTGCCTTTGCGTCGATGATGCTCCTGTCCTGGGCCTATGCGCATGGCGAGGCGGGCTATCTGGCGATGACGGAATATACGTCCTTCGTTTATGCCGCGGTGCTGGGCTTCCTGGTCTTTGGGGAGCGGGTGTCGCCATATACCCTCCTCGGGGCGGCGGTGATCGTCGTCGCCTGCGTGATCGCCGCGCGCAGGCGTGACATTGCCGCGCAAACGATCGATCAGGCGGCATGACCATCACCATCCGGCCGGCCGTTCCCGCCGACATTCCCACCATCCTGCGTTTCGTGCGCGAGCTTGCCGCCTATGAACGCGAACCCGACGCGGTCGAGGCGACCGAGGCGATGTTCCAGGAGGCGTTGTTCGGCCCCTCGCCAGCGGCCGAGGTGCTGCTCGCGGCGCAGGGCGGCCTCAGCATCGGTTTCGCGCTGTTCTTCCACACCTTTTCGACATGGACCGGGCGTCGCGGCCTGTGGCTGGAGGATCTCTACGTCACGCCGGAGGCGCGTGGATCGGGGGCAGGCGGTGCATTGCTTCAGGCGCTGGCGCAGGTCGCGCTCGATCGCGGCTGCCCGCGGCTGGAATGGACGGTGCTCGACTGGAACACCCCCGCGCTCGACTTCTACCGCGCGAAAGGCGCCCTGCCGCAGGACGAATGGACCACGCAGCGCGTCACGGGGGAGGCGCTGCGCCGCCTGGCGGGTCAGGCCGCCTGAACATGACAATGGGCGCCGCCCGTCCAGGGGTGGCGCCCGTCATCACTCTACCGGCTGAGGGTGATCAGCGACCCGGAACGTCGTGGTCGTGCGGCTCTTCGCCCTGCTTCTTGGCCTCGTTGTAGCGCTCGATCGCCTCGACGGTAATCTGCCGCGCTTCCTCGGCGCCGCCCCACTTGCCGATGCGGACCCACTTCTTCTTCTCCAGGTCCTTATAGTGGGTGAAGAAATGCTCGATCTGCTCGAACACGATCTCGGGCAGATCGTCCTTCTCGCCGACCTTGGAATAATAAGGGAAGGTCTGATCCACCGGCACGCACACCAGCTTCTCGTCGCCGCCGGCCTCGTCCTCGAGGTTCAGCACTGCGATCGGCCGTGCGCGCACGACGCAGCCCGGGATGAACGGCGAGCGCGACACCACCAGCGCGTCGAGCGGATCGCCGTCGGGCGACAGCGTGTGCGGCACGAAGCCGTAATTCGCCGGATAGCGCATCGGCGTGTGCAGGATGCGATCGACGAACAGCGCGCCGCTGGCCTTGTCGAACTCATATTTCACCGGCTCGCCACCGGTCGGCACTTCGATGATGACGTTCAGGCTGTGCGGCGGGTTGTCGCCCGTCGGCACCATGTCGATGCGCATGCTGTAAGTCCCTTGTCCTTGAATGTGTCTGGTTGCCGCCCCGCGGGTCAGCGCGGTGCGAGCAGCCGATCGAGACCGGTCTCTCCCGCACCGGTCTTTTCCAGCCGCGGGTAGCGCAGCCCGCCGCGCCAGTCGAGCGCCACCTGACGGTAGGTATCGCCGTTCTTGACCCACAATTGTACCGGCTGCTGGTTGTCCTTGGCCGCGGTGATCGCTGCCTTCAGCCGGTCGTCGGAATAGCTCTGGCCGTTGACCGACACGATCGTGGTGCCGATCGTCAGCCCGGCGTCGAATGCAGGCGATCCCCAGGTGACGCCGGTGACGTCGCCGCCCTGGCCGACCACGAACCCGCCGGAATAGGTCAGGTCGGTGTGCTTGCGGGTCTTTTCGTTGGCACGGAACGACGCCGTCGGCTCGGCCGCATAGACCAGCCGGTAACCGTTGCGCTCGAACCCGGACAGGGGCGCGCCCTTGGCATTTTCAGTCAGCCGCTGCGTCAGCAGCCCGCGCCAGTCGTGCGGCTGGATCTTGTCCAGCGTCGCGACGACATCGTCGAACGTATAGGTCAGCACGCCCCAGTCGCCGTCACGCACGCCGAAAAACGCCTTGGCGAAATCGTCGATCGATTTCTTGCCGCCCGACAACTGGCGCAGCATCGAATCGACCTCGAGCCAGACCAGCAGGCCCTCGTTGTAATAATCCTCGCTGCGCTGCCAGCTCGACCAGCCCTTGGGCCGACGGGCGGAGATCACCGGATCGTTGGTGGTGTCGATCAGGGGGCGCCACTGCCGCGCAGGCTGGCTGTCATACAGCGCCGCAATCGCCGCCAACTGGTCCAGCGTATCCTGCTTCGAGACGAGACCCGAACGCGCCTGGAGGACATAGCCCCAGAATTGCGTCTGCCCTTCGTACACCCACAACAGCGAATTGCGCGTCGGCATCCGGAAATCGGGCGTCCACGAATCCGCGCCGCGCCGGAACTTGCCGTTCCAGCTGTGGGTGAACTCGTGCGGCAACAGGTTGCGCCGGCCGGGCCCGTCATTCCACTTGGTGAAATAGCCCGGCGTCACGCCATTCTCGCTCGACCGGTGATGTTCCAGCCCGATGCTGCCGAGGTTGTCGGTGATCGACAGCAGGAATGTGTAATTGTCGTAATGCTGCGCGCCGAATGTTTTCACCGCCTGATCGACCAGTCGCTTGTGCGCGTCGATCTGCGCCGGCGTGGCGGCAAGCTCGCCCGGCGTGTCGGCATAAACCGCCAGCTTCACCCGGTTGCTGAGCGGCCATGTCTTGCCATAGCGCCCGGCAAGGATCGGCGAATCGACCAGCGTGTCATAGTCGGTCGTCTGGTAGACATAGGTCGAACCGTTCACCTTTGCCGGCACCGCGCCGGCCGCGGTCCAGCCTTCCGGATAGGTGACCGTCATCTGGATCGGGATCTGCCGGGTGAAATAGCCGGCCGGATAGAGGCTCACCGAATTGGGCTGAAGGCTCAGCATGTCCGGCGTCATCACCACGCGGCCCTGATCGGGCTTGGTGGCGGAAATGAACTGGAAGCTCGCCTCGATCGTCTTGGTGCCCTGCGGCACGTCGAGGTGGAAGGCGAAGACATCGACCGTGTCGCGCGTCCACGGAATGACCTTGCCATCGGCCTTGAACACCAGCCCTGCCAGCTTCTCGATCTCGCCGCGCGGCCCGTGCTTGCCGGGCAGCCATGCCGGGTACAGCAGCACCGTCGGCCCGGCCTTTGCCACCGGGATCGTCTGCGTGACGCGAAAGATCCGGCGGCCGATGTCGGTCGCATCGACCTTCAGCGCGATCGTGCCGGGATAGGGCTGGTCGACCGGCGCCGGGATCGTGTCGACGATGGCGGCGGGCTGGGGAGTCGAGTTGCCGGCGGGAACCTGAGCGACAACGGCGGCAGTGGACGCGAGCAGCGCGCCCGCAATGACAATACGGAACATGGCTGACCCCGCTAGCGGCCAATGCCGCGAAGCTCAATTGCCCAGCATGTTGATCGTGAAGGCGACGACGCCGAGGTTAAAGATGAACGCCGCCAGCCCGTGGCCGATCACCACTCGGCGCATCGCGCGCGATTGGATCGCCACGTCGGCGGTCTGGAACGTCATGCCCAGCGTGAACGCGAAATAGATGAAGTCCCAATAATCCGGTGCGTCGCCGGTCGGGAAGTCGAGCCCCCTGGCGTCCTTCCCCTCATCCTGAGTGTAGAAGAGATGGGCATAGTGCAGCGCGTAAGCGATGTTCGAGAACAGCCATGCCGCCGCCAGCGTGATGATGATCAGCACCCGGTCCTTGTCGACGCGCTCGGCGCTCAGTTCACTGGCCACCGTCACCAGGATTACGGCCATCACCAATGCCGTCAGGACAAGCAGGGCGGATCGGTTGGCGTCGTTGCGCTCGGCCGTCCGCCGCATGTCCGCGGTCTTGTCGTCGAGCAGCGGCCATAGCGAGACGAGGAAGACCACGCTCGCCGTGTCGAAACCGATCATCAGCGCGCGCCCGGGCGTGGTGCCGACAATCACCGCAATGCCGCAGGCGATGATCAGCAGGCCGACGAAGGCCAGGAAGCGCGCCGGAGCGATCCTGTTGCCGACCCGCCACTCGCTGCGTGCCCTTGTCATGCGTCAGGTGCTAGCGCGCCGCGCAACGCGCGCCTAGATGCGGCCGTGATGGCCCGTATCCAGACTCCCAATCGCGTGCGCGGCACGCAGGACATTTTCGGCAGCGACCAGCGCCGCTTCGCGCAGGTGCTCGACACCTTCGATCGCGTGCGCAAGCTCTATTGCTTCCAGCGTGTCGAGATCCCGATGTTCGAGGCGACTGAAGTCTTCGCCCGCTCGATCGGCGAGACGACCGACGTCGTGTCGAAGGAAATGTACACCTTCCCCGATCGCGGTGGCGATTCGCTGACGCTGCGGCCGGAATTCACCGCCGGCATCGCGCGCGCTTATCTGACCGAGGGGTGGCAGCAGTTCGCGCCCCTGAAGGTCGCGACCTCTGGCGCGGTGTTCCGCTACGAACGCCCGCAGAAGGGCCGCTATAGGCAGTTCCACCAGATCGATGCCGAGATCCTCGGCGCGCCCGAACCGGCGGCCGATGTCGAATTGCTGACGCTCGCCGATCAGCTGCTCCACGAACTCGGCATCGCCGATGGCGTGACGCTTCAGCTCAATACCTTGGGCGACGCCGAAACCCGCGACGCCTGGCGCGCGGCGTTGGTGGCGCATTTCGAGGCGCATCGCGGCGACCTGTCTGAGGACAGCCTGACCCGGCTCGACAAGAATCCGATGCGCATCCTCGATTCGAAGGATCCACGCGATCGCCCGATCGCCGATGCCGCGCCCGGGATCGACGACTTCCTGACCGAGGTGGCGCGCGCCTTCTTCGATGCGGTGACGGCTGGCCTCGATGCGGCGGGCGTGAAGTGGACCCGCAACGACCGCCTCGTCCGCGGCCTCGATTATTATCGCCACACCGCGTTTGAATTCGTCACCGATCGGCTCGGGGCGCAGGGCACGGTGCTGGCCGGCGGGCGCTACGACGGCCTCGTCGAAAGCCTGGGCGGCCAGCCGACCGCAGGCGTCGGCTGGGCAGCTGGCGTCGAGCGGCTGGCGATGCTGCTGGAGGAGCCGGAATTCGCCGGTCCGGTCAACGTGATTGCGGAAAGCACGGGCCTTGAGCTTCTGGCGACAGCGGCGGTCGCCGCGCTGCGCCGCGGCGGTGTCGCGGCGGAAGCGACGATCGAGGGCAGCCCGCGCAAGCGGTTCGACAAGGCGCTGAAGCGCAAGCCCTCGCAGACGATGAGCCTGTCGCTGCGTGACGGCGCGCTTCAGGTGTCGCAGCGCGGCTATGGCGCCGGGCAGGACGCGATCGACCAGGTGCGCGCCATCGTCGACCCGGTGATCGCGGCGCATCAATGACCGCCATCTCGCTGGATCGCATCCGCCAGATCGAGGCGCGGCGGGACGAACTCGCCGCGCTGATGTCGACCGGCGACTTGCCGGGCGACCGCTTCGTCGCGGTGTCGAAGGAATATGCCGAGCTGGAGCCCGTCGCTCAGGCGGCGGCCGAAGTACGTCGGCTGCGGCAGGAGGCCGAAAGCCTCGCGCACATGACCGGTGACGGTGACGCAGAGCTTCGCGCCATGGCGGAGGACGAACTGCGCGAGAACAAGGTCGCGCTCGAGGCAGCCGATCGAAAGCTCGCGCTGGCGCTGCTGCCGCGCGACGCGGCGGACGAACGCTCGGCGATGCTCGAAGTGCGCGCCGGCACCGGCGGCGACGAAGCTGCGCTGTTCGCCGGCGACCTGTTCCGCATGTACCAGCGTTATGCCGAGAGCCAGGGCTGGCGCGTCGAGCTGATCTCCGCCTCGGAAAGCGATGCCGGCGGCTACAAGGAAGTGGTCGCCTCCGTCACCGGCACCGGCGTGTTCGCGAAGCTCAAGTTCGAAAGCGGCGTCCACCGCGTGCAGCGCGTGCCCGTCACCGAAAGCGGCGGGCGGATCCATACCTCGGCGGCCACGGTCGCGGTGCTGCCGGAGGCGGAGGACGTCGACGTGCAGATCGACGACAAGGATCTGCGCATCGACATCTATCGCTCGTCCGGCCCTGGCGGCCAGTCGGTCAACACGACCGATTCCGCGGTGCGCATCGTCCACATCCCCACGGGCTTGACAGTGATTCAGCAGGACGAGAAGTCGCAGCACAAGAACAAGGCCAAGGCGCTGAAGGTGCTGCGCACGCGCCTCTACGAGATGGAGCGTGAGCGGCTTCACGCGGAGCGCGCGGGCGCGCGCAAGTCGATGGTCGGCAGTGGCGATCGCTCGGAGCGGATCCGCACCTACAATTTCCCGCAAGGGCGCGTGACCGATCACCGCATCAACCTGACGCTGCATCGCCTGCCCGAGATCCTCGCCGGCGACATGGACGAGCTGATCGGCGCCTTGATCGCGGAGGATGAGGCGGAGCGGCTGGCCACGCTCGATGGCTGAGGCGCGCGCCGCGCTCAATGCCGCGGCGGCGCGCTTCGGCTTCTCCGAAACGCCGCGGCTCGATGCCGAGCTGCTGCTCGCCCACGCGCTTGGTATCACCCGCGAACGCCTGTTGCTGACCCTCGGCGATCAGCCGGTCCCCCCCGGTTTCGCCGATCTGGTGGAGCGCCGCGCCGCGCATGAGCCCATCGCCTATATCACCGGCACGCGTGCCTTCTGGACGATCGACCTCGCCGTCGCTCCCGGCGTCCTCATCCCCCGTCCTGACAGCGAGACGCTGATCGAGGCCGCGGTGGACTTTTTCGCCGGCACATCGGGACCCGGCACGATCCTCGACCTGGGGACAGGCTCCGGCGCGTTGCTGCTCGCCGCGCTGGACCAGTGGCCGGCTGCGACCGGGGTCGGCATCGATGCGTCGCCGGCCGCGCTCGACATTGCGGCGGCCAATGCAACCCGGATTGCGCCCGGCCGCGCCACGATCCTGGCCGGCGACTGGCACGGTACCGGCCAGCAATTCGACCTGGTTCTGTGCAACCCGCCTTATATCGCGCGTGATGCCGCCCTCCCGGTCGAGGTTGCCGGGCACGAACCCGCCTCCGCGCTCTATGCGGGCGCCGACGGGCTCACGGATTATGCGCGGATCGCGCCGTTGCTCCGGCGTCAGATCGCGCCGGGCGGCGTCGCCTGTGTGGAGATCGGCGCGGATCAGCGTCACTCCGCCGGTGCGTTGTTCACGGCGGAGGGACTTCACGTCACATGTCGGCAGGACTTGGCGGGACGTGACCGTTGCCTTGTTATCACGCCTTGAAACGACACGGCCGGTTCACAATATTTCTCTTTGAGATAGCCCGCTCAGCAGCTATGGCGAGCGCAGGGGCACGCAAATCAACATTGTCTGTTGAATTGGGCGGATCGCCCACCCTTCGTCATCAGCCGCTGCAGTCCGGCGGCCATGGCAGGCCTTGAAGGTGCGGCGTTACCCGCCGCTTCCGCCCGGGCCGGGGAATGTTGCACCGAATATCCCGGGAGCAAGGCCGTTTTTGGTTTGAGGACGAGGACAGTATTTTGATCAACAATCGTCAGAACGGCCGTCGTCGCGGCCGCGGTGGACAGCGCCCGCAAGGTGGCGGGAACCAGGGTTCGCGCGATAACGGCAATCGGATTGACAGTCGCGCGCGCGGCAACGCCAGCCAGTTGTACGAGAAGTACAAGAACATGGCGTCGGATGCGCAGCGCCAGGGCGATCGGGTAAACACCGAATATTACCTCCAGTTCGCCGATCATTATTTCCGCGTGCTCGCCGACCAGCGCGGCCGGTACGAGGATAATAACCGCGAACGCCGCCCGCAGAACGACTTCGACGGCGACGAGGAATATGGCGACGAGGGCGAGGCGATCCGGGCGGATGAGCAGGGTCGTGGCGGTCAGGACGACCGCGGTGACCGCAGTTCGCGCCAGCGTGATGATCGTCCCCGTGGCCAGCGCGATGACGATCGTGCCCGCATGCACCGCGACGACGAACAGCGCGCCGATGGTGAGCAGGGTGCGGCGCAGCGCTCCGACAATCGCCGGCCGGATGGTGATCGCCAGCGCGAGCGCCGCCCGCGGTATAATGGGCAGCGCGAGGGCCAGCCGCGTGAGGAATTTGGCGGCGACGTCGCCTCTTCGGGCAGTGATGCCGGCGCGCCGGATCGTGCACTGACCAGCGACGCCGAAGCGCCGACGAGCCAGCCGCCGGTGAGCCAGTCTTCGGTAGCGGGCGAGGGATCGGCCGATGCGACGCTGGCGCCCAAGCGTCGCGGTCGCCCGCGCAAGGTGGTGGCCGAGGACGGCGATCAGCTTGGCTTCGATGCCAGCGCGCTGCCGCCGGCAATCGGCGCTGAGGATTCGGCGGGGGATGCGGCGCCCAAGCCGCGGCGCCGTCGGACGATCGTGGCACCGGCGGAAGTCGACGCCTGACGCCAACCGATTGGCGATTGCTGATCAACCAGGGGCCGGTGACGCAAGGCGCGTCACTGGCCCTTCGTCATTTCTGACCTGTCATTTAGGGCCGGGTTGTTGATGATCGGATTCGCGGGAAACGCCGGGCACGTCAGGGGCGGCCCACATTCCCTGCATTGTCGCGTTCCTCGAAATCGCGCGTGTCGACCGCCTCGTCATGGCCGGTTCCCGACGACAGGAAGGTCAGGCCCATCAGCGCGCCCGCCATCAGCACCGATCCCGTCACACCGCCTACGGTGGCAAGCGCCGCAATCCAATTAAGCTCGCCATAGGCGCGTCCGACCAGCCAGATCGCCAGGACCGATGCGATCACGCCGATGACGCCGCTCCAGCTCAACAGGCGGCGAAATCGTGCCCAGGCGAAACGGGCGTATTCAGGGTCATCAAGGCGGCTCATGCTTTCCATTTGCCGTGAAATGGCGCAGTCTTCCAGCATGAAGGCGCCCGCGATCGGCTCCTGAGCCGTCGCACGGGCCCTCTGACGATAAGGAGAGAGGCGTTGACGATCGCGGCAATCCTGAGCGGCAAGGGTCACGACATCGTGACGGTAACGGCTGGCGATTCGGTTCGCGACGCAGTGGCGCTGCTGGCCGACCGACGGATCGGCGCGGTGCCCGTGCTCGATGGCGGAGAGGTCGCCGGCGTATTTTCGGAACGCGATGTCATCTATTGCCTGAAGGAAGGCGACACGAGCGTGCTGGATCGCCCCGTGCGCGAGGTGATGACCGCACCCGCCGTCACCGTCTCGCCGCAGGATGCGGTGATGGGGGCGCTGTCATTGATGACGCGGCGCCGGATCCGCCACCTGCCGGTGATCGAGCAGGGGCGGATGGTCGGCATCGTCTCGATCGGTGATCTCGTCAAATACCGCATCGATCGTGTGGAGGCGGATGCCGCGGCGATGCGCGACTATATCCAGCAGGCCTAGCTGCGCGTCACACCCGGTTGCGCACCAGCGCGACTGTCTCGCGCACCAGCGGGCGTGCCACCACCAGCAGCATCGCGCCATAGGTCGCGGCGCCGACGCTCACCAGCATCAGCAGCCGCAGGACCGGCGGCCAGTCTACCGCGCGATCGATCAGCACGACAATGCCGGCCATCACCCCGGCGGACACCAGCGTCGGCGCGATCGCCTGCGCCATGTCGCGCACCCGCGCGCCGATCACCGGGAGGGCCAGCGAGCAGCTGATCGCCAGGTAGAGCGGATAACAGATGATCCAGGTCAGGCTGAGGCCGGTTATGCCCCAGCGCACGCCCACCAGGAAGCCGGCCGCCAGGATGATCGAGCCGATCGCACCCGTCCGCACGCCGATCCCGGGCCGACCCAGCGCATCGCACGCCGGGGAAAATAATACCTGGAGCGTCATGAACGGCATGGCCAGCGCCAGCAGCCGGACGACCGGGGCGGCGCCCGCCCATTTCTCCCCCAGCATCACCAGCACCAACGGCTCTGCCGTCACCGCCAGCCCGACATAGAAGGGCAACGCGGCCAGCATCACAATGCGCACGCCCTTGATGAAGGCGGCAGCTGTCGCGGCACGATCATGCTGGATGCGCGCAAAGGCGGAAAAGGCAACTTCGTTCAGCGGGGGCACGAACTTGGACACGAAGATCTGCGCCAGGAACAGGCTGGTCGTATAGATGCCCAGATCATAGACGCTCAGATGCCGCCCCGCGATGAAAACGTCGGCCTGGCTCTGAAGAAACCAGAACAGCTGGCTCGCAGCCATCATTCCCCCGAACCGGGCCAGCGCGCCGGCCCCGCGAAAGTTGAATATCGGCCGGATCCACATGCGCGCCGCGATGGTCATGCCCAGCGCGCGCGTCGCGAACAGCACCATGGGCGCGAACACCAATGTCCATACGCCCCAGCCGGCATAAGCCCCGCCCAATGCGGTCGTTGCGCCCGCTACGGAGGAAAGGATGTTGACCCGGCCCTGCAGGCGGAAATCCATCTCTCGGCTCAGCAGCGCCTGGGGGAGGGCGATGAACGGCGTGCCGCAATAGATCAGCGCCTGGACACGCAGCAGATGCGCGACCTCCGGCTGGCGGTAATAAGCGGCAGCGAGCGGCGCGAGCAGGAACTGCGCCGCGCCCAGCGATAGGTTCAGCACGATCAACATGCCGAACAATTGCTGGACCTGCCGACTGGTGATGTCGCGCTGCTGCACCACCGCGCTCGCCAGCCCGTAGCCGTTCAGCATGTTGAGAAAGGCCATGACGACCCCGGTCATGGCGAACAGCCCATAGTCGCCGGGTGACAGGATCCGGATGACCAGGAACGTGGAGGCCCATTGCACCAGCTGCGCCGCGATCTGCGTGCCCGAGCGCCAGATAACCGCATTGCGCACCTGGCTGGCGAACGATTCGACCTGTTTTGGCGGGCTGGCGGGGGCGTCCATGGCTGATTCGCTACAGCGCTGCGGCTTCAGGGCAAGTTAAAACCCGCGGAAAAGCGTGGTTTTGTTGGAGTTGTGTAGGAAGACTGCAAAAAGTGTTTGACGGTGTGGGCGGGTGCACCTAGATGGGTGTCACCGCAGCGGTGGCCCGGACGGGCTGGTTGCAGTG
>JAESGB010000070.1_pt1 | contig 104148 bp, 94 predicted proteins | sample 9266211 | NCBI WGS metagenome assembly JAESGB01 (sample SAMN14514844, study PRJNA621659) | algae metagenome | isolation source: Goleter apudmare HA4340-LM2 and co-occurring heterotrophs from cave wall... | place: USA: Maniniholo cave, Kauai, Hawaii | collected 2009-07-28 | reverse complement strand
AGGAGGAAAAGTCTAAATTACAGGAGGAAAAGTCTAAATTACAGGAGGAAAAGTCTAAATTACAGGAGGAAAAGTCTAAATTACAGGAGGAAAAGTCTAAATTACAGGAGGAAAAGTCTAAATTACAGGAGGAAAAGTCTAAATTACAAAAATCTATCCAGGAGTTGGCCAATCAGATAGCAGAAATGCGCAGGTCTAAATTTTGGAAATTGAGAGAAAAATATTTTAGATTAAAACAAATTTTTAGCAAGTCTGAATAAACTAGGTAAATTTATGAAGCATCTAGATATAATATCAGAGATTTATTTAGCAGAGCCAAACAATCATTTCCAACAGGTGACTGAGGTGCTAAAAGTTGGGGCTGAGGCGATCGCACAAACAGCAAACAAACTCCAACCCCAGGAAGTAGGGTTAGCAATCCAGTTATTGTCTGTCTGTACGGGGAAAGTGATTCTGGTAGGCCTGGGTAAATCGGGTTTGATTGCTCGGAAAATCGCTGCGACTCTGACTAGTACAGGTACGGCTGCTATTTATCTCCACCCAGCCGATGCACTACACGGGGATTTGGGGATTGTCACCGCTAATGATGTAGCAATTTTGATGAGTAATAGTGGTGAGACTGAGGAATTATTAGAGATTGCGCCTTATTTAAAACAACGGCAAGTGCCGATTATTGCCATTATCGGTAACTTACACTCTACTCTGGCGAGGAATGCTGATGTTGTTTTGGATGCTTCCGTAGACAAAGAAGCATGTCCTTTGAATTTGGCACCAACCACCAGCACCACTGTGGCTTTGGCAATTGGGGATGCGATCGCTATGACGTTAATGCAAGTGAAAGGATTGACACCAGAAGATTTTGCCCTAAATCACCCAGCGGGAAGATTAGGCAAACGCCTGACTTTGAGAGTCGCTGACATCATGCACAGTGGTAGTGAAAATCCCACAATTTTACCAACAGCTACATGGTTAGAAGTGATTACTGCTATCAGTCAAGGTGGATTAGGCGCAGTTAATGTTGTAGATGATTGGGGTTATTTAATAGGTATTATTACTGATGGGGACTTACGCAGAACCTTCCAAAAAACTGACCCCACCAAGTTTGCAGGTATCAGCAGCGATGCCATGATGACCAAAAATCCGATTACAATTTCCCCAAACTGTTTGGCTTATGATGCTTTACAACTGATGGAAAATCGTCCTTCGCAAATTTCTGTCATGCCAGTAGTCAATGAACAAGGAATTTGTCTTGGTTTGATTAGGCTACATGATATTGTCAGGAGCGGTTTGTGATGAATATTTTAGCTGTGATTCCCGCACGGTATGATTCTCAAAGGTTTCCTGGTAAACCTTTAGTGATGATTGGCGATCGCCCAATGGTACAGTGGGTTTACGAAGCAGCTAAACAATGTCCTTCTTTCAGCCAAGTAGTTGTAGCTACTGATAGCCAATTGGTTGCCGAATGTGTGGAAAAATTTGGCGGTACGGTACAAATGACGAGTAGTAGCCATCTTTCAGGTACAGATCGAGTAGCAGAAGTGGCGACACGTTATCCCGAAGCTGTAGCAGTGGCTAATGTCCAGGGAGATCAACCATTTGTCAAGCCAGAAATGTTGACAGAGTTAGTTGCACCCTACTTAGCTAACAATAAAGCACTACCAGATATGACAACCTTAGCCTGTCCTCTAGATCAACACACAGGTTACGCCGATCCGAATGTTGTCAAGGTGCTATGCGATCGCCACAACCGCGCTATCTACTTCTCTCGTTCTCCTATTCCCTACTTTCGTAATTCCCTACCAGCGCCAGTATTTCATCATCTGGGTTTGTATGCCTTTAGGCGTGATTTTCTCGCAGAATATGCCCAACTCACACCTACTCCGTTGGAGCAGTGCGAAGCCTTGGAACAACTGCGGGTATTGGAACATGGATATGCAATTCAAGTCTGCCATACACAGGTTGCGACTCTGGAAATTAATACCCCAGAAGATCTGATCCAAGCTCAATCTTTGATACTACCCAGCCTCAAAGCGTGGGAATTCTAGGTTCAAGCTCGCCACAGAACAAATGCAAAATCTTTGTTGTTCTGCACACTGGAGATAAACCAGGAGGAAATCCATCCCCTATCGCAAGCCAGCTTCGCAAGTTCGACAAAATTTTCGGGAGTGTAGTAGTGTGCGTGGATTGAATAGTTCCGACGGATCAAATCTTCTGGTGTATTGTAAGGTGCTGTATAGTGACACCACTTCTGATAATGACAAGGTTGAAAGTCGATAACTCCAGCGTCATATTCCATTAACCAATCACCTGAAGTACTGGATGGCTGACGGAGATCGAATGTATATCGTAAGTCTGGGACGACACCCGTAATTACGCCTCCCTGCTTGAGCTTTTTGCTCCAGGATTCAATGACGGCTAACGGGTTGACCATATGCTCAATCACATGTTTTGAGAAGATAAAGTTAAGGGTTCCGTCCTCAACGCTCTCAAGATGCCGTGCATCGGCAACAATGTAGTGCTGCCAAAGCGATGGGTCGATTTCTCTGTCAGCCTTACCCTTGTGGTAGAGAGCACTCCATGCTTCGGCTGACATCCGCTCAATGTAACGAATCTGTCGCCCTGGTTCAGGTTTCAAGAATGGTGCTGTGCCAGGTCCCACTTCAACACCATCTTCTACACATAGCGACAAGACTGCCGTGCCAGAACTGACTACAAAGCCATGAATGAGCAGGATAGAACTACTTCCCAGATTTTGTAACACGAGGTCAAATCCGGACGATCTACCAATTGCGATCGGCCAATTTAAATCAACCTCTTGTAATCCAGACCCATTATGCTTTGGACTCCAGAGCCGATACTCAGTTCCAGTCTCGCGGTCCTTAGCTAAGATGACAAAATCTTCTGGTCGGAGCTTTCCTCCGTCACAGCGCCATCCTAAGTCTCGTGGAAACGTTTCCAAGACTCGGAACTCATGCGCGTCAGCAAGCACAAACTTCGTTCTCGGATCAAACTTCACAGCGAACTGCGGGATGCCATCAAGCTTGACTGAAACTGGATATACCTGACCAGTTTCAATACGAAGCGCCCGATCATTTCGCCTGATCAGATCTGAGAGATTCATACACTAACCTGGATTATCCAAATAATAAGTTGACCAATGATTCGGACTAAGCAACTGTTTTTAGTCAACCACTTAGCTCAAAAGACATTTTAATTCACATCAGGCGTTTATTTTGAATAAACCATTATCTAAAGATAGAGAGCATCTTGACAAAGTGCTATGTGATCGACATGGTCGTGGTATATAATCTTCTCGTTCTTCGATACCTTGTTTGGGAACTTCTGTGGCAACTTTGGAAATCAATACCCCTGATAACTTCATACAAGCTCAAGCCTCAATTACCAAAGGGGTTAATTAATGATTCAAACTCAGATTACCCAGAGTCTTACTATTGGCGATAATTGTCCTCTGACCTTAATCGGCGGGCCCTGCGTCATCGAATCAGAAGACTTTACCTTAAAGATGGCTGACAAAATCCGGCAAGTTTGCGATCGCTTGGGTATCGCTTTGATTTTTAAGGCCTCTTTTGATAAAGCCAATCGCACCTCTATCAATTCTTTCCGGGGTCAAAACTTAGAAACCGGGCTAGAAATTCTCCAAAGAGTCAAAAAGGAAATTGGCGTTCCCGTTTTAACAGATATTCACGAAAGCCAGCAAGCGGCGATCGTGGCGGAAGTAGTCGATGTCCTGCAAATTCCGGCTTTCCTGTGTCGCCAAACTGACCTACTGATCGCCGCCGCCGCCACAGGACGCGCTGTCAATGTCAAAAAAGGTCAATTTCTGGCACCGTGGGATATGAAATCTGTGGTGGGGAAATTAGAGTCAGCCGGAGCGAAAAACATTCTGTTAACGGAACGGGGAAGCAGTTTTGGATACAATACCTTGGTGGTTGATTTTCGCTCTTTACCACAAATGCGGCAACTAGGCTACCCAGTTGTATTCGATGCTACTCACAGCGTGCAAATGCCTGGGGGACAGGGTGATAAATCTGGTGGACAGAGGGAGTTTGTCCCCTATCTGGCGAGAGCTGCTGCGGCTATTGGGATTGATGCACTGTTTATGGAAATTCACGAAAATCCTGATCTGGCGCTCAGTGACGGGCCAAATATGATACCTCTGTCCCAGCTAGAAGCGGTTTTGACACCAGTTTTGCATATCCATAACAGTTTGGCAGAAGCTGCACCCATTGATTTGTAATGAACAAAGTATCTGAATCTGAGTTGCGATCGCGCTTATCCCAAGTGAAACTATTGGCATTAGATGTCGATGGCGTGCTGACAGATGGAGGACTTTACTACACAGAGACTGGTGAAGAGTTAAAAAAATTTAATGTTAGAGACGGTTTAGGGCTAAAATTGCTGATGCAAGCAGGGATAGACGTGGCAATCATCACAGCCAGCACATCAACCTCAGTCCTGCATCGTGCTAAAAAGTTAGGAATTAACTACACCTTTATCGGTGTAGAGAATAAACTATCAGTACTAGAAAATCTCTGTCATCAGATCAATATCACCCTGGAACAGGTAGCCTATATGGGTGATGATTTAAACGATATCCCCGTACTCAAAGCAGTGGGATGTCCTTTAACTGTAGCTGATGCCATGCAGGCAAATAAATCATCAGCTATATATGTTACTAAACTATTCGGTGGACAAGGAGCAGTAAGAGAAATATGCGATCGCTTTTTACAAGATTAACCTCATGGTTTCAACGCAACGACTCATCACCTATAGAGCCAGTCACCGTCACCGAGCAAAAATTACCGACTGGTACATTGCAGGAGCAGATAGAAGAATTACCATTCAAAGGTTTTGATGAGCAAAGGAATGCCATTAAATTTGTAGACTTTTTAAGTGATGAAGATTTACAAGAGTTAAACAATATATTGAAATGGAACTGTTTTGTAGTAGATACCAATGGTAGGAGGTTTGGTAACTTAGCTTGGCATGGTAAACGTAATACACCACAAATCATTCCTGACAGAAAAATATTGTTAATGAATGAATATTTTAATTTAGCAGATAAGCATGTTTTAGAAATTGGTTGCTTTGAAGGTATTCATACAATTGGTTTATCTCAATATGCCAAGCAGGTAACAGCATTCGACTCTCGGATTGAAAATGTTGTCAAAACTATTGTCCGCAGTTCCTTGTTTGGACTGCATCCTACTGTCTTTAAATTAAATGTAGAAGAAGATTTAACCCAGTATTGGGATTTACTCTCAGCTGATGTCATGCATCATGTTGGTGTACTTTATCATTTAAAAAATCCAGTACAACATTTACTTGATTTAAAAAAGTATATTCGCTTAGGCTTGATGTTGGATACTCATTATGCTCTTGATCAAGATGCTCAAGAGACTTATGAAGTTAATGGTAAGAAATATGCTTACAAAAAATACCGAGAACAAGGATATGCAGATGTATTCTCAGGTATGTATGAATCATCAAAATGGTTGAGATTAGATGACATCGTCTCCATTTTAAAGGAAGTAGGATTTGGACAAGTAGATATAGTAGAACACCGAGATGAGCGTAATGGACCACGTGTTCTATTGCTAGCTAAAAATAATCAATAAAATAGTAAAAGCAGGTAGCGAATCCCAGGTTTAAGTATGGTACATGAAAAAGAACTAGTTTCATTAACTGTTGAGAGTCCCATACAAATATTTGTCGGTACTCAACAAGAGCAGATGTTAGCTGTCAAAGTTTTAGAATACTCGATCAGAAAATATGCCTCAATGGCAGTTGAAGTTACACCTCTATTTACAGCAGTAAGCCAAGCAGGGATCAACATTCCTGAACCACAAGATCCAAAAATTAAACCTCGGACTCCATTTAGCTTCCAAAGATTTGCAATCCCCGCACTCAAAAATTATAGTGGTAGAGCTATTTATCTCGACTCTGATATGCAGGTTTTCCGGGATATTAAAGAGTTATGGTTACTGCCATTTAACGGAGCAGATTTACTTTCTGTTTATGAACCAGCAGACTTTAAAAGAGCACCTCAATTTAGTGTAATGGTGATTAATTGTGAAAAACTGAAGTGGGATGTAGTAGAGTTAGTCCGAGATTTAGAAAGGGGGAAATGGACTTATGAGCAATTTGTGTTAGCAATGGCGCCAGCTAACAAAATTGCGCCTGTAATCCCAACTGAATGGAATGATTTAGAACGATATACAGCAGGCAAAACAGCTTTAACTCATTATACTGATATGGCATCTCAACCGTGGCTAACTACAGAAAATACCTTGGGATGGCTGTGGTGTCAAGAATTATTTCATGCAATTCAAGAAGGCTTTATTAGCGAGAAATTTCTTAGAGAAGAAGTTGACAGAGGATGGATCAGACCTTCATTAGTTTATCAAATAGAACATGGAATTATTGATCCACGGGAACTACCTGCCTCTGTAATTCAGCAAGATAAACTTGAGTTCATACCTCCCCACAAAAAGAAAAAACTTATCAAAAATAATACTGAGCAAATACAAACAAGTAATTTACCTAAACTTTGGTCTAGCAAATTTCTTATATTATCTCGATATATTCGTCAATTAATAAAAGTCAATTTTTTCAGGCATAAAGTTTAGTATATATAAAATTGAAATGCCAAAATAAATTTACAAATTCAAATCAAATGCAGGGACAAGAAAAAATTGGCATTGTTTTGGCAACCTATAATCCTAATTTAGGATATTTCCAAAAACAGATTCAGTCTATTCAAAACCAGACTTGGCAAAACTGGGTTTGTCATATTGTTGATGACTGCTCCCAGCCGGAATATCAAAGTGCAATCCAAAAAATTGTTGAGAACGATTCACGCTTTATTTACCATTTCCACTGCGATAATCTTAAGCATTATCATAATTTTGAGAGGGGTTTACAGTACTGTATACAAGACTCTACAATCACAGCAATTAGCTTCTCAGATCAAGATGATATTTGGATAGCAGACAAGCTAAAAGTATTACTAAAAAAACTACGTTCTGAACAAGCACTGCTAGTTCATTCTGATCTAGAATTAATCAACAGTAAGGATGAAACTATCAATTCTTCTACTTGGAATTTTGAAGGACGCAACCCTGAAAAGTCTACAGTAGAATTATTATTACTTCGCAATGTCGTGACAGGATGCTCTTTGTTATTTTGTACTTCTCTAATACCTTATATCCTGCCTTTCCCCCAACAAAAGGAAATTGGTTTACATCATGATTGGTGGGTGGCATTAGCCGCAATTCAAATTGGTAAAATCATTCATATTCGCCAACCTTTAGTCCGCTATAGACTCCACAACGCCAATACAGTAGGAGCCATGCAAGATGCGGGCAAATTCTACAGCGAAATCATGCTATGGATAAGTAAAAAATATCGAATTACGGGTAAAAGCTACTTTACACACTATAACTTGAGTAAAGCATTTTATGCTCGGTTTCAGCAACAATTAGGTGCAAATTGGTCTAATCCTTTTGATGAGCAAAAGTTAGATTTTGGTTTAGGTATTCTCAAGCTTTGCTACCAAAGTTTAAAAACAGGGTATCGTGCTGAGGGTATCGCGCTAAGAATTTGGTTTTTCAAATTCCTTTTTGATATCAATAAAATTAAAAACTATATGTTAAATCTATTACTAATATTTCCAGGAGCTAAGAATAATATTCAAAACAAATGACACAGCAACCAACTATCTCAATATCGATTATTTTAGTTAACTATAATGGGGCGGAAGTTTTACCAGATTGCTTAAGCTCTATAGAAAAGTATATTGATACACTTACCTGTGAAATCATTCTTGTAGATAATGCTTCTACTGATGGTAGTTTAGAATTAGTTAAAGAAAACTATCCTCAAATTCGGCTAATTAAAAACTCAAAAAACCTTGGTTTCGGAGCCGGAAATAATGCAGGTGCTCGAATTGCTTATGGCGAGTTCTTATTTCTACTAAATACAGATACGGTACTTACTAGTAATATTTTGCTACATCTCATTGATTTGATACAGGCAGATACCAAGATAGGAATTATTGGGCCAAAATTGCTAAATCCAGATGGAAGCTTACAAATTTCTGTTTCACCAGCGTTAGGAATTAAAGGTGAATATCAAGCTCGTCAGATACATCAAGCTTATCAAAATGTGTCTAATTTAAATTTAATCGAGCAGAAATTTCAAGAAATTCAAGAGGTAGATATTGTTGTAGGTGCTGCTTTTTTTATCCGCTCAAGTTTATTTCAAGAATTAGGCGGGTTTGATGAAAACTTCTTCATGTATTTTGAAGAATCAGATCTGTGTCAAAGAGCGCAGTATCTAGGATATAAAATCATCTATACACCCTATGTATCTTTGATACATCTGCGAGGATATTCTATTCAAAAGGTTGCAAATGCAATGGTTGTGGAATACAGGCGCAGCCAAATTTACTATTATCAGAAGCATCGGCCTTGGTGGGAGCAGTTATTATTGAGAGTGTATCTTTTTTATAAATTTTTATGGGAATTTATCACTACATCTAATCCTAATTGTCTAAAAATTATTAAGTTGCTAATTAAATTTTAAATTATGTCTATACTAGCCAATTTATCTTTTGCTCCAGCACATCCCACAGGTTGGTTAAGTTATAGTTTTAATTTATTACAATCACTACAAAGTTTAGATATTGATGTTTTAAGTCCCATCGAGTTTTCAGGCATGAAATGTCACCAATCTCCTCCATATATTACCACAGAGTTTGGGATGAAAGGACATTTACAGCGCCTGCTATGGACGCAATTTCGACTACCAAGTATCTATCGTCAGTTAAAGTCAAATTTACTATTTTCTCCTATTCCAGAGGCTCCACTATTTTCTGACTGTTCTTATATCATTACTGTTCATGATTTAATTCCTTTAAGGTTTCCACAATGGTTTTCAAAAACACAACGACTTTATTGCCGTTATTATCTTCCTGCTGTTATTCAACAGTCAGAGCATGTCATCTGTAATTCAATAACGACGGCTGAGGATTTAATGAATTTTTTGAAACTTTCAGAAAATAAAATTACTCCTATTCCATTAGCATATGACAGCAAAAATTTTCGGTTTTTTGATTTGGCAACGCAAAATTATTTCCTTTATATTGGACGACATAATCCTCACAAAAATCCTGAACGAATAATTGATGCTTTCGCAGCGTTACCTAACTGCAAAGACTACGAACTGTGGTTAGCAGGGCCAAGCGATTCACGTTATACCCCTAATTTAAAAGCACAAGTTGCAGAACTGGGTATAACTAATCAGGTAAAGTTCCTCGATTATGTTCCCTATGATGAATTACCAAAAATAATTAATCAAGCGATCGCCCTTATTTTCCCCAGTCTCTGGGAAGGCTTTGGCTTACCTGTTTTGGAAGCAATGGCTTGTGGTACGCCAGTCATCACCTCTAACCTGTCCTCGCTACCGGAAGTCGCTGGCGATGCGGCGATTCTCATTAATCCCTACAATACAGGGGAAATTACAGCAGCTATGCAGGCTATTGCTACTGATTCAGGATTGCGATCGCACCTTTCTGTTCAAGGTATCACTAGAGCCAACCAATTTAGTTGGGAAAAAACCGGAATTGCTACCACTGAAGTTTTATCCCGCTATTTATAAGTTGCTGCTGACAGGCGATCGCACAGTAAAATTAATATCTAGAGTAGATATTGCATTATTTATTTACAAAAACCAATTAAAATTTATATTTTAGTAGAAAAGAAAATCTTAATCTAAAATGTTGGCTATATAATGTATACTTATATTTATCCTATTTAGCCAAAACACTCGATAAAATCGATGAATCAGCCTGCTGTAATCAGCAGCAATGTGGTGAAGGCAAAAGCCAGTGAGTTGGGATTTCACAAAGTAGGTATTGCTGCTGTAGATGAAGTAGATAGTACGGAGATTCAGCGCTTAGAGGCGTGGATAGCGCTGGGTTATCACGCCAAAATGCAATGGATGACTAACCCCAAACGCCAGGATATTCGCTTAGTCATGCCAGAAGTGCGATCGCTAGTATGTGTTGCCCTCAACTACTACACACCAGATCAACGTCCCGGAGGCGAAGAATACGCCAAGATTTCCCGCTACGGCTGGGGTAGGGATTATCACAAGGCGATGCACAAAAAACTTAAGGCACTAACAACCTGGTTACAATCGTTGGATGCAGGCATCCAAGCTCGTTATTATGCAGACACAGGCCCAGTGCAAGATAAAGTATGGGCACAACGAGCCGGAATTGGTTGGATTGCGAAGAATGGTAATGTAATTACTAGGGAGTACGGTTCTTGGGTATTTTTGGGTGAGGTGTTGACCAATCTGGAATTAGAGAGCGATCGCCCTTCAACACCACACTGTGGTACTTGTACTCGTTGTCTTGATGCTTGTCCTACAGATGCAATTACTCAACCATTCGTCATTGATGCCAATCGCTGCATAGCCTATCATACAATTGAAAACCGTTCCGAAAAATTACCAGACACAATCACACCTCATCTCCAAGGCTGGGTTGCAGGTTGTGATATTTGCCAAGATGTTTGTCCTTGGAATCAACGTTTTGCCCGCGTTACGGATGTGGCAGAATTTCATCCTGATCATGGGAATATTGCTCCTAAGCTGATAGAATTGGCAGAAATCTCAGATGAGGAGTGGGATCGACAATTTCCAGCATCAGCCTTGCGGCGGATTAAACCAGAAATGTTACGACGTAATGCCCGTGCTAATCTCGATGCATCTAGGCACAATAATGACCCAGAAAGTAATTATTTTTGATTTTGATGGCACAATTGCAGATACATTAGATGCTCTTGTAAGTATTGCCAATCGTTTAGCTGTAGAGTTCGGCTATATCCAAATTACACCAGAGGAGCTATCTCTTCTGAGAAATTTGACATCTAGAGAAATTATCAAATACTCTGGCATTTCGGTGTTCAAGATTCCTTTCTTAGTAAAAAAGGTCAAGTCTGAGTTAAAAAATAAAGTCCATGAGTTCAAACCTATTCTAGGTATTCAAGAAGCACTAATAGAATTGCAAAATGAAGGTTATAGGCTAGGGATTATTACTTCTAACTCTCAAGAGAATGTCACACAATTTCTGACAGATAATACTTTAGATAGCTTATTTGAATTTATCTATTCAGGAGTCACAATTTTTGGCAAGACCACAATAATTAACAACGTATTAAGACAAAAACAACTAAAACCTCAAGAAGTTATTTATGTCGGCGATGAAACGAGAGATATAGAAGCGTCAAAGAAAGCAAATATTAAGGTAATTGCCGTAACTTGGGGTTTTAATTCACCAGAAGTCTTAACCAAGCAAAAACCAGATTTCCTAATTCACAAACCAAGTGAACTATTAGCAGTCATTAAAAATTGCTAAAGGCTGAAAATTACAAATATAATTTCCCATTCAAATGGAGTACAAGACCATATCACAAGGTGCAGGGGCGCGGCAGTCAACTTATACCAATTCACCAAAATCTTGATACACATACAAGAGCTTGTATATATATCATCCATAAAGTGAAATGGTATTAGTCATTGGAGTGTTTATGAACTGGCTGAGGAATTGATTGAACAAGGTATTGTCGAACAGATATCTCCTCACCAGGTAGGTACTAGGCATAAAAATTAATACAGTATCGATACCCTACTGGAAGGGCTACGCCAAACAGCGAATTGATCATGCCAATCGCTTATGGAGATATATAACTTAGATATATCATGAGGATTTACTCTCAGCTTTTCTCAGAAAATACTCCTAAAGAATTATTCTCCATATACATAACTTTGATATAATTATTGTAGTTATCCTCTGCGGGTAGCATAATCTTCTACAAAAGCAGATAGATAGGGTTTGTAGTTGGAGGATATTATGAAAAGTCTCAAAAACTTGGTCAGTCCACCCTAACACTTGTTTGTAAAAAAGTGAAGTAAACTACTGTTTCCGCCTCTTTGACAAAGAGAGGTAAAACTTAGTACATAGCTTCTTAGGGTATCACCAGAGACTTTTCAGAAATCATCCTAACTCTTCAATGCTCAAGCATTAACTACAAACTACTTTTACCTATCAAGTTTTGATTTTCAATACCTAATTTAGGAAAAAAATAGGTAATTGGCCTAATACTTTCAGCAACCACAAATATGGTCGGACTGAAATGTATTTTGCTCATCTTCTTTTTATTCTATCTTGACGATTTACACACCTCATTTAATACATATCCATAGCCAGGCATGAAAATAGCAATAGCGTCTGCACCACATGAAAATAATTCGTTAGTCTTACAACGAACCAAAGAACTAATCATCACTACTCTATTCGGCGGTGTACCGCGTCCACTGGGAACATTATTGCGACGACTCATATATCGGTCGATGTTTGCTCGCGTCGGAGAAGCACTCTACATTCAAGAAGGAGTTGAATTCCTTGGCGCCAATGTGATGGAAATCGGTAATGAAGTGAAGATTCTGCGAGATGTGCGGTTGAATACTCATACATTAGATTCTCGGTCGTCGAATAATCGCCTGCGTTTGGGAAACAAGGTTTGTTTAGAACGAGGTGTTGACATCAACGCATCTGGTGACGACTGCTTGATTGAAATTGGTGATGAGTCTTTTGTGGGCCCCTATGTTTGCATGGCAGGCCCCGGTAATATTAGAATTGGTCGCCGTTGCCTGATTGCTTCTCAGACAGGTATTTATGCAAATAACCACAGAGAATATGGACTGAGCCGCGAAGGAATTAAGATTGAAGATAATTGCTGGCTGGGTACAGGAGTAAAAATTCTGGATGGAGTCACCATTGGTCGAGGATGCGTCATCGGGGCTGGTTCTGTGGTGACAAAAAATATTCCTCCGTACTCTGTAGCAGTTGGAGTACCAGCCAAAGTAATTAAAAGCACCACAGGAGTTACTCACTAGGCAAAAGGCAATACATATTCAGTTATTGCGTTACCCTCAACCCAAAGGGATGAGGGATAATTTTATGTTAACTAGTTAATTTTTTAACCTTTATCAAAGGTCTAAACTGATATTAAATCCTGACTTCAGATAAAATTTAGCGTCAGAGGTTTAATACATTATTATTTGCAACTATGACGACAAAACCATCTGTTAAATCATTCGACTGGGATGCCTTGATTAATTCTCTCCCAGGCATAGAGATGATTACAGAACCCAGCCAAGTAGCAAAATTGTCACAGGACTATCACACATTTAGCCCAGTGTTAACGCCGAAATTAGCGGGAAAAGTCGGGGAGATTGTGGTACGTCCTGCCAATGAACAGGAAGTGTTAAAAGTTGCCACAACTTGCGCTAAATTACGAGTACCTGTGACTGTCCGGGGTGCAGGGACAGGGAACTATGGGCAATGCGTACCTCTGCATGGTGGTGTCATTCTCGATATGACCAAGATGCACCAAATTCTCTGGGTAAAACCAGGGGTAGGGCGGGTAGAAGCTGGGGTAAAATTGGCAGCGTTGGATAAACAAGCCAGAGAAATTGGTTGGGAAATGCGGATGGCACCCTCAACCTACCGTACTGCCACAATTGCCGGCTTTATTGCTGGTGGAAGTGGAGGCATTGGCTCGATACAATATGGATTGTTAGGCGATCGCGGTAATCTCTTAGCATTAAAAGTCGTCACCTTAGAAGAGGAACCCCGCATCATCGAACTCCGTGGTGATGATGTGCAAAAGGTAAACCATGCCTGGGGAATCAATGGCATCATCACAGAAGTTGAACTTCCCCTAGCGCCGGCCTATCCTTGGGCAGAAGTCATCGTCACCTTTGACGACTTCATCACCGCCGCCAAATTTGGTCAGGCATTGGGCAACGCCGATGGCATGATTAAGAAGTTAATTAGTGTCTTTGCATCCCCCATTCCCCAATACTTCCACGCCTTGCAGCAGTACATCCCTAGCGGGATGCACCCAGCATTTTTAATGGTTGCTGAACCCAGCTTAGAATTCCTACCAGGGTTAGTTAAACAATACGGCGGCCAAATTACTTATCAAAAATCCGCCCAAGAAGCAGTCAAGGGCACCCCTTTAGCAGAATTTACCTGGAATCACACCACCCTCCACGCCCGCACTGTTGATACTTCCATTACCTACTTGCAAAGTATCTTCCCCCATGATCCCAGCCTGCAACTGGTAGAACGTCTTTATCATTACTTTGGTGATGAAGTGATGATGCACTTAGAATTTTTCCGGGTACAGGGTGCGGTAATTGCAGGCGCTTTGCAACTTGCACGCTACACCACAGAAGCACGCCTCAATGAGATTATTCACTACCACGAAGCCCAAGGTGTGATCATTGCTAACCCCCATACTTACATTATTGAAGACGGTGGTAGAAAAGTTATTGACCCAGAGCAGTTAAAATTTAAGGAAATGGTTGACCCCTATGGATTGATGAATCCTGGTAAAAGTAAAGTACTAGAATTCAAAACTCACAATTAAAATGAGAACACTACGGATGAACATAGATTTAAACCCTTGTACATCTATAACTTAATTTCTCAACACTAGGGACAATCCTAAATCCAACATCCCACATCCCGTATCTCTCATGATTGAAATTGACGGTTCCTACGGGGAAGGAGGCGGACAAGTCCTCCGCACTTCCCTGAGTCTAGCCGCCATCACTGGCACACCCATTCGCATCGCAGGTATTCGCGCCGGACGGAGAAAGCCAGGACTAGCCGCACAACACTTAACAGCAGTGCGTGCGGCGGCGAAAATTTGTCATGCCGATTTGCGGGGTGATGCTTTGGGTTCCATGATGCTGGAATTCATTCCTGATAGTTCCGTACAGCCAGGACACTACACCTTTGATGTCACAGAAGCACAGCAAGGCAGTTCTGCCGGTGCCATAACTCTAGTTTTGCAGACTGTCCTCTTACCTCTATCCCTAGCTAGTGCTGACTCCCAGGTGATTTTAAGAGGCGGAACTCACGTTCCCTATAGCCCCACCATGACCTACATTGAGCAGGTTTATTTACCCATGCTGCACCAAATGGGGATAGAAGCGAAAGCCAAGTTACGCGCCTGGGGATGGTATCCCCAAGGTGGGGGAGAGATGCAGATACAGGTGAGTGGTGGTAAAACACTCAACGGTATTAATTTGTTAGAACGGGGCAACTTACGACAGGTAAAGGGATTAGCGGTAGTTACAGAACTACCTGCCCACATTCCCCAACGCATGGCAAATCGTGCCGATAATTTGTTGCGTCAAGCAGGATTGAAAACTGCCATCCAGCCATTGCGGGAAAAGGGTGTAGCACCAGGGGCTGGGATTTTTTTAACTGCTGAGTATCAGCATAGTTTAACTGGTTTCGGTGGGTTTGGGCGGTTGCGAATCCCCGCAGAAAAAGTTGCGGACATTGCTTGTCGGCAATTATTACAGTTTCACCAAACTGGCGCACCCGTAGATGAACATTTAGCAGATCAGTTACTATTACCTGCGGCGTTAGCCTCAGAAAAAAGTCAGTATCGGGTAGCGGAGATTAGCACCCACTTGACAACAAATGCAGCCATTATTGAACTATTTGGTCTGGCAAAGGTGACGGTAGATGAAGTAGAGAAAATAGTGATGGTGAAGCCTTTGATTACTCAATAAGTTTAAAGACTAAACACTTTCTTCAGAGTTTTAACTTTAGCACTATCAATACCACATTCCAGCTTGGAAATAGGATTTAAGCTTTTCCATTTGCCTTTACTCGCACTGAATATCAAGTCAGATGCTATTTCGACATCAATATTTTCAAAACCATCTATTTTAGATTTTGATAAATAGATTAACTGATTAAAAATCTCATCTCTTGATGCATATTTAATGCTTACAATTTCTGGTGATTTTGGTGGTGGTGAAAGCGGTGCTGGAGATGCAAGATAGAATACTTTGGTAAGCTCATCTAATTTTTTTCCCCTAGTAATCCCACATTTCAAATTAGTTATAGGATTCAAGTTAGACCAATTTTGCCTATCAGATGCAGCAATTCGGTTTGTGGCAATAATAGGATCTATTCCTTTTAATGCACTACCTGGTTCTGCTACTAAATATCTAAGAGCAGCTAGAATTGTATCCCTTGATGCTGTGTTTAAATTTACTTTAGGTGTAACTTCTCTAGCTAAGATTTTAGCCTGCTCGATACTTTGAGGTTCTGAAGGAATTACTATACACCATACCCGTTCTAATTCAGCTTGTTGAGCAACTGCATATACAAAGTGATTGCTCACAGCTTGATATTTATAGTCACCAATTTCCTTAACTATGATAGGAATCCAATTTCGCCCATCAGCTTGTAATACAGCCTCTGTTGCTGCTTTAACAATAAATTCTGATGTCGAAAATTGCTCTCCAGGCTCAATATCAACTAGTGGTAGATGCTTGAGTTTGCCAATATTATCAAAATCACTCATAAAATAAAGTACTCCTTAGCTAGGCTGAGGTAATATTTTGCAGCAGTAATATCTTTGAAAGCTGCTGGAGCGCGAGAAAATGCTGCACCTGCTACAATCGCATAGCTTGGCAAACTGAATACTCTGGTGTTAGTGTCATCTTTGGTATAATTAGGCCAAAAGTAAGGAAGTAAATTAAAGTTAGATGCTTTTATCTCTCTTTCGATAATAGATTTAATTTCTTGATTTGCTATTTTAATCTGCGAAGGAGTACTGTTTTCTCCATTAAAAAATATCGGCATTGCAATTGGTCCACCATCTTGCCTAACTGCCTTAACTTTTGGTATAAACTCTTTAATAACTGTAGCTGCATTATCAAGAGAGGCTAAGTTATTGTGCTTTGTGGGTATAAGAACCACATCACAGGCGTAGAGACTACTTTGACTAAAAAACATCCAATTTGTAGGACAATCAATAAATATATAATCATATTCATATACAAAAACCTTTAAGGCATCTTTTAACCTAGCAGATCCCTTTTCAATTCTTACTGCCAATTCTTCTTGTGTAAAGTTCTTTAGTTTTGGATCTGCGGGAATAACATCAAATGTTAATGATTTACCAGATTTAAATTTAATTGAAAAAGGTTGGATCGTATCGTGAATGTTTAAATTTCGATCAGATAAGCAATCATACAAGCTAGTTTTTCCTACTTGTAGACCAAGAGATTTAGTTAAATCTCCTTGCTGCGGATCAAAGTCTATTACGAGAACTCGTTTTCCCTGTTGTGTAAGAGTAGCCGCTAGATTAGCAGTTGTTGTAGTTTTACCAACGCCTCCCTTATTGTTATAGACGCAAATTGTTAATGTTTTAGGGGGGTGATCAATTAAATATTTTATATGTGCAACTATGTTATTAATGTTATCTTTTTTTATTAAAAGGCTAGATGTAGCAGGCAAGACAATTTTCCCATGCCTGCGAAACAGTTGAATATGAATGGAATTAGTAATAATTCCCCATTCAGATGTACTGCATTGAGAATCAAGCAAATATTTGTTTATTTGCTTTCTCGTATTTATATAATGTGGAGTCCCTTCTGACAAATTAATCTTTGATCCTGCACCTGTTGCCCTTGCTTTTACTTCTATGAGTAAATAAGGGTTAGTTTTAAAATTTGAGGATATATCACCATTATTATTTTTCCACACAGCAAAATCTACTGTGCCATTTCCTGTATTAAATTGTGGAATCTGCTCTTGTTGATTAAAGCCTAGTGCTTCTATCAGAGGTTCAACAAATTTTTTGCTGACGAGTGCTTCATTACTCTCATCTAGTGGAATGTTATCTAAAATTTGATTCCAATCTTTAACCAGCATTACATAATTATCAAACGGGAATATAGGCGTAGCCGTTTGCTTTTTTCATTCAAGCAAATTTGTTACATAAGTTACCTCAGTATTTTTAAGGAACTAAATCGATAACTATATCAACTTAGGATGGAAATTTAAAAAGACATAACTTTATTCAAGTATTAGAACTGAAAGCATGAGCAACTGTGACGAACTACCTCGTTCCCAGCCTTTGACTGGGAATGCTGTTATGAGGCTCCGCCTCCGGTACTTGCGGCAGAGCCACCTGGAATTCATTTCCAGGTGGAACCTGGAAACGAGATTGTACTGGACTGACACAACTAAAATGTTGCAATAAATCTTTTCTTCTTTCTCTGTTTCCTCTGCGCCTCTGCGGTTTATTAATGCAATCAAATGAACCACCCATAAAAGACAATCTCGTTCAGTTGCTCTCGTATCAACAAACCGATAATCTTACTAGTGCCGTGCCCGTACAATGTATTTTTGGTTAACGCACAAATTTAGGCTTGCCACGCCAGTACAAGGATTATTGCTTAAGTTGATACCAATGGACGTGCCCTTGCTCTCACCACAGTGTAGCTTTCGCTCAGGCTATCAACTTTCTTGTCAATACCTCTTGACTATTTGTAACAAAAGCATTAAATTAAGTTACATAAGTTAACAGTTAAAAATAAAACCTAACTGAAATCTTACCTATCAATCGCTGTATCGAATTGTCATTCGGACTTCTCCCATCAACCCCGGTTTGTAGCCGGGGTTTTTTCGTTGGTTGTGTGTACCAAGAGACGTTGCATTGCAACGTCTCTACGTGGGTGGTCTACGCTAGTTGGTTTACAAGGGCGCTGACATCAACGGCTAACTTTTGCCCTAGTTTCAACAAATGGGGACACTGGTTAGTATCTTGGTCGTTGGCTAGGGTGATGAGACATATCGACTTGATTTGATTGTGCAAACAGCTGAAGTACAGTTCTTGGGATCGGTGCAGGGAAATACCGAGATTCAGTTGATATCCCACATCAATCAGCTTTTCTAAACGTTGGATATCTGCATCTACGCTACCGTTGGGATCATGTAATAGTTGCCATAGCAGTCTTGTAATCAACTGTTCTAATATCTGCCTACCTTCCGGAATATTCAGGTGACAACGCAGATGTTTGGCTTCTGTGGCGATCGCCTCTAATTCTACTATGTGATTCCAGCTGGTTTGTGGTTCTGTGATATCTTGCTCTAGCGATCGCAATGTTGTCATACAGCGATAGCCTAAAGCAATCTCGGCTGCTACCTGCAACTCTTGGGGAACAGCCAACTCATCGCGGTGGAATGCCATGATCACGCCGTAATTATCCCGGTAAGCTTGGGTATATAGCTGGTTCAAGCGTGTCAAGGTTTCTTGACTCAGCAGTTGCATAATCCGGTGGCGTTCCTCAGCAAACAGATCCTGCAAGCTGAAGGCTTCTTCCCTAAATAGCTGCGTCATCACCAAAATCGCATGGGCTGCACTCGCTTGTTGCAAAGCTGCAAACAGCTTTTCTTTCAATTGACTGTAGTCACGCCGCCCAGAAAATGGTTGAATGCAACAGTGGAAATCCCAGCCTCCCAGATGGAGAACGGCAAACACTAAATGCTCACTTTCCCAGGTAATTTCTGACACCAGCTTCAAATTTCCTACTACCAAAGTTAACGATCCCATGCGCTGTAGCTGGTAATCTAACTCATGGGCGGTGTAGCAATAGACTCGCTTTTGGCAGGGATGGGGGTGAGAAGCATCTGGAATAGCTACAGAATTACGTGTCTCTGTGGTTTTGTGATTGTTGAACAGAGAAGTAATGGCGTAATGGGCAGCTACTTGTTGGAAACCAATTTGGGCAGTCAACACCAATTGGCGATAAACTTCCCCAGCGTGTTTAAAGTGCTCCACATTACTGGGTGCTAAACCCAGGCGTTTAACAAAGCCTTTTTCCAACTGTACACCCGCTACATCCCCGGCCAATTCCAAAGCACGGGCGGCATAACGCAGAATTTGAGTGCCTTCAGGGCGAGAAATTTCTTCAAAAAACCAACCACAACTGGTGTACATCAGCAAGGCATGACGTTGCATTTCCAATAAACGCAAAGCGTCTACTTGTTCGGCGGCGGTGAGTTTGTGGGTTTGATGGCGGGTGAGAAAACGGCTAACATTGGCACCAGAGCGATCGCGTATTACCTGAATATACTCATTCCTTGCTTGCCAGGGATCGCCAAAAAGTTGCTTGCCATATTCTTCATACACCTCAATTAGCTGATCCCGCAGCCAATTTAAGGCATCCCGTAAAGGGCGACGCCATTTTTGATGCCACACACCCCCTTCGCCACCACAGCCACAGTCATCTTGCCATCTATCGACGCCGTGGGCACAACTCCAGGCTGTGACTGGCTTTAACTCTACTTCCCAAGTCGGGGTATTTAAGCTGAGGTAATGGGCAAAGTTCGTTACCGTCCAACCATGCTGGGGAAACTCGGCGGTAAAGGCATAGGCTAGAGTTTTTTCCGTGCCTTTTTTGTGGTGTCCAAATGTTTCCCCATCCGTTGCCACAGAAATCAATTGGGCGGGACGATGATCCCCACGGACTGCTGCACCGATGCGTCCAGCAAAGTGATGGGAATTATAGACTACATCACTAAAACCCATATCCCGCGAGATGGGGCCGTCGTAGAAGAAGATATCAATGTAGGGTAGCTCTGTTAAAGATTCGCCATCGACATCTGCAACTGTGGAGTTAGTGCTGAGGGGTGAAGATGCAATGCTGAGTTTTGGCTTCAAATAACAACGATAGGGACGGGTGGGATCAATCTGACTACCACCAACTTCGTGCCATTCCGGATGGGGATCATTATGGGTAGGGAGGAGACGACAACGCTGGGCTTGAGATGGTGCTAGGACAATGAAGCGAATGCCTTCAGCAACCAAGACTTCCAAAGTGGCGTAGTCCACAGCAGTTTCCGCTAACCACATGCCTTCGGGATCGCGTCCAAAGCGGGAACGGAAGTCTTCTGCACCCCAGCGAATTTGGGTGTATTTGTCCCGTTCATTTGCCAGGGGCATGATGATGTGATTGTATACTTGCGCGATCGCATTGCCGTGACCATGCAAACGCCCACAACTCTTAGCATCGGCCTCTAAAATCCGTTGATAAACCTCGACATCGTGACGTTCTAGCCACGACATGAGTGTGGGGCCGATATTAAAGCTCATGTATTCGTAATTGTTTACGATCCCCACCACTTCGCCCCGTTCATTCAACACCCTGGCAAAGGCGTTGGGGCGATAGCATTCCCAGTGAATCCGCTCATTCCAATCATGGAAAGGTGCAGCACTCGGTTGGCGCTCAATGGCGTCTAGATAAGGGTTTTCCCTCGGTGGTTGGTAAAAGTGACCGTGTACAGTCACATACACACCAGTTGCCGTTTTCAGGCGATCGTTCTCCTGACTTTGTTTGGGATCATGGTGTGATGTCAATGTTGAGCCAGAGCTAGCTGGCAGTTCAGCAGCAGAAGTCATGTATTTTTATCCAAAAAAAACTTGCAGTTGCGCCAAAAAGCTTGTCTGTCCATATACCTATTTACAAACGGCTGGAGACAAAATCCGGTGTAGACGACAACTATTGAAATCAATTCCTAGTTCCAAGAAAGCGGTTTTAGTATAGCGGGAAATCTGCGTTATCGCACAGCCCTTTCCCGAAAGGCACCAAATCATTAGCCATTGCACAACGCCTCATGTAAGTTGTTTTGTCGTTGGCACGGTATCACATTTAATTGTCTTTTAATATATTAAACCGCATTTTTGGAGTAAAATTCTGAACTAATTTGATAGTTTTGCAACAAAATATTGCAGAATCTACGTAAATTGCAATCTTATATTACATATCTTGTTCTAGCATTAAAACCGTATTATCCCGGAACTCCTAAATCACCTTGTTGAGAGTATCCTATTGAAGACTAGGAGCAGGGAGCATGAGATATGAGGGAGAAAAGGAAAATGACACTTGACCCTTGACTAATTCCCTATTCCCTATTCCCAAATACAATACGCTCAACTCAAGGTAACTAATGTCAGTCAAAAACACTATTTTTCTCGTTTTGTTAATATTTATCCCGATTTCCTTAGCAGCTCACTTCCTGGAGTGGGGAGAGTTGATAGTTTTTATCACAGCTGGATTAGCAATTCTGCCTTTAGCTGCTTGGATGGGTACAGCTACAGAAGAAATTGCGGTGGTAGTTGGACCATCTTTGGGGGGATTGTTGAATGCTACCTTTGGTAATGCTACAGAATTAATCATTGCCTTAGTGGCCCTGAAAGCTGGACTAGTAAATGTGGTTAAAGCTAGTCTGACCGGCTCGATTATTGGTAACTTGTTACTAGTAATGGGTCTTTCGATGTTTCTAGGCGGACTACGCTACAAAGAACAAAAATTTCAGTCGGTTGTAGCGCGGGTAAATGCTTCGTCGATGAATTTGGCGGTAATTGCCATGTTGTTACCAACAGCAATGAACTACACTTCTGTAGGTATTAGTGAAAAAGTTCTGCAAAATCTTTCTCTGGCGGTGGCTGTAGTCTTGATTTTGGTATATGCCCTGACGCTGCTATTTTCAATGAAGACTCACGCCTATCTGTATGATGTAGGTATGGCAGAAACAGAAGCAGAGGAACCCTCTCATCAGCCACCAAATATTTGGTTATGGAGTGGGGTGCTGCTAGTGTGTACTCTGTTAGTAGCTATAGAGTCAGAACTGCTGGTTGATTCTTTAGAAGTAGCGACATCTCAGCTAGGTTTAACGGCCCTATTCACTGGGGTAATCCTGGTACCAATTATTGGGAATGCTGCGGAACATGCCACAGCAGTTACAGTAGCGATGAAAGACAAGATGGATCTTTCTCTCTCTGTAGCCGTGGGGTCAAGTATGCAAATTGCTTTATTTGTTGCTCCCGTTTTAGTGATAGCAGGCTGGATATTTGGTCAGCCAATGGATTTAGATTTTCAGCCTTTTGAATTAGTAGCTGTGGCTGTATCCGTATTAATTGCTAATAGTATTAGTTCGGATGGTAAATCTAATTGGCTCGAAGGCATACTACTATTAGCAGCTTACTCAGTATTAGGATTTGCTTTCTACTTCCATCCGGTGATTGATGGGATTGGGTAGTTAGTAGCAACAGTTAAATTACGCAGCGATCGCTCTCAATTAGAATAGCGATCGCTTTTTCATCTGGTATCATTTCTGTTTGATTTGTGATCATCACCAACATCATACCATTTTAGATTTCGGATGTTGGATTAGCAATCGCTATCTACGTCTGGGTTTTGTGAATCCAACCATCGATACTTTTAAGTAGTTTTTTCTATTACCAGTACCTCTTAAAAAATTACGAATTTATACTTTATAAGGTTTAGGCAAATAGTTACTGTAGCGGCATTTTTTTCCAGATAATCTTATAACTATAGAAGAATTATCTATTAATCAAACAAAAACTATGACCGCAAGAACTACTTCCAATCCTACCTTGCCAAATCTCCGTTTTGGTGATTCAGGTGATGCCGTCAGAGTTTTGCAACGACTGCTGTTAAATAATCGCTACCCTGTAAAACTTGATGGAGTTTTCGGTGCTGTAACTGAAACTGCTGTAAAAGCATTTCAAAACCAGCGCAATTTAGCAACCGATGGAGTGGTTGGCTCTCGCACTTGGCGTGAGTTGATATAGCCATGATGAAATAATTGCAGGCAAACAAGAATTAAACACCAGATACTGCCAACAAGACTGATTAATCATGGTTATTTGATGACAACACAGGCGATTTGTTAGAGAAATTGGGCTTCTGACGTAAATCCTTCCAAATACAGCAATAATTAAAGTTAGCGTTAAAAAAACTCATCAATGTTTTAACTACTAATACTCTTGCTATCATGGCTAAAACCATCATAAATAGGAGCATATTGAAGATTTAATTATGTCCGCTTAACTAATACCTGGGGAGGAGGAACACGAAGCTCATAGTAAAAATTTTGTTCAGCAAAATCATACATATTTTTTTTTCATTTTTCCGTATCCGTTATTCCGGAATAGCAGCAGTTTTGCTTGTCAAGACAAGTATGAGTGTGAGTAAAACAAACTATAATGAGTGAAATTGGCCTGCTAGTGACGGGCGTGTTAAAGTCAGGGCAACCATCTGTGCCTAATTTTTTGGAGCAGCAACCATTTCATTCAGAAAATGGTGTGCAAGCTTCAATACGTAATCAGTTATCTCGGTTAGTGGTCAATGCTCAAATTACACCACCTGAATTCATTCAAACAGATAGGAGTTCCCCAATCGCCTCATCAGCACTGCAATTAAAGAACGCAAATACACTTAACAAAATTGGCAAAAAACTTGCGCCTTTAAGTCCCCCCAAGCTATTAGCTCAAGTTAATTATTCTGGGGAGTCTGTGTTGGCGGCGAAGAGTAGAGGGGTGGGAACAAGATTGCCAAAGTTTAGTGGCCGCCGTCTACCAATAGTGAGCTTTGGTAACTCAGGTGTTACTGTTAGAGTCTTACAACGGCTGCTAATTTCTAACGGCTATGGAATGAGAGTTGACGGCGTTTTCGGCCCATTGACAGAAACTGCCGTCAAATCTTTTCAAAACCGCCGTAGTTTAACCCCGGATGGCATAGTTGGTCAAAAAACCTGGCGCGCATTGACGATTTAGTCATTTGTCCTTTGTTTTTTGTCCTTATTTAATCACAAGTGACAAATGACAAAGGACAAACTATCGATATTGATGCTGTTCTAATAGTTGTTGCGCTCTTGGCTTGTAAATTAAATAGAACAAAGCCTCTATATAGCGTAACAAATCCTCTCGATTCTCATGGGAGCTAAAGTTCCAAAAGCCATAAATCCGTGCTAAAGACAACAGCTTGGTGGTGTGAATTTTCCAGGTGTAAGTACTGTAAACTCGGTCAATTCCTTGCTGAGAAATTTCATTCCAGTAGTTAGAGTTTTGTTCACATCTGAGAACAAAATCTAAGACTTTAGTAGCTGTTTCTTCTAAATTTGTCGGGTTAATATAAAAGCCGTTTACCCGATCTTGAATAATTTCTAATGGGCCGCCAAATTGTGTAGCAAAGGTTGGCAGTCCCGAAATCATTGCTTCTAAGATCGTCAAACCAAAGGCTTCAAATAAAGCTGGTTGGACAAATATGCCTTTGTGGTCGGCAATCACGCGATAAATTTCACCAGAATCATTCTTAGACAAACGTACACCCAACCAGCGAATTTTCCCGTAGAGATTATACTGTTCAATTATTTGGTAAAGTTTGACTATTTCGTCCCGTTCTTCATTATCACCTGACTCTTCTACACGCAACTTACCTGCTACTAAAATTAAGTTGCAATGTTCTTGTAATTCTTGACTCTTACCATAAAGTTCTGCCAACCCAGTCATGTTTTTAATGCGGTCAAGACGCGCCATTGAGAAGATAGGACGCTTACTAGGATCATCGAGTTTGCCAAAGATTTGGTTGGGGTCGTCTAGGGTAAAAAGTAGTTCTGTAATCCTCTGGCGATCGCTTTCTACTCGGTCTTGAGTTTGAAAGTAAGGAAAATAGTAATTCTCGCTGACTCCGGGCGGTACCACATTAAACTTAGGACTGAATAATTCAATCCCGTTGACTACATGGTATAAGTCGGGCATGGTAAAGCATTTGTAAGACTCATACTGTCCTACACTGTCTGGAGTCCCGACAATTTCTTGATAGGTGCTGCTAATCACAAAGTTAGCGGCATTCATGGCGATTAAATCGGCCGTAAATTGCAAGGAAAAATGATATTTATCATCCAAATCTTGCCAGTAGAGGTTACTGAATAAATATTTAGATTTTTCTAAAGCATGGGCAATGTTGCATTGAGTGACTTTCATCCGCCGTGCTAACAAAAATGCCACTAAATTCCCATCGGAATAGTTACCAACGATTAAGTCAGGTCTACCTTGGAATTCCGCCTTGAGTTCTTTCTCAGCATCAATAGCAAAGGTTTCGAGATAAGGCCAAAACTCAAACCGAGAAATCCAGTTTTGAGTCATGTTAGGATTGAAGTCTCGTAAAGGCACGCGCAAAATCCAGGCGTTTTCTGTACCGTGGACTTTTTCTAGAGGTTGGTTACAAAGTGTGCCGTCGCTATTAGGAATTAAGCGGGTGAGAATAATTACCTTTGGCTGGACATTTAGTCCTTCTAAACCGGCGAGAATCACATCTTCTTGCAGCTGCTTTTCTAGATTCTTCGCCTGGTCAAGCACATAAACCACCTGACCGCCAGTGTCGGGACGCCCTAACACACCCTCTTGTCCAAACCAGCCGTGGGCGGACACCAAGACGATTCTAAAAATCATCGGGATGCGAGAGATGAAGGCTTCTAGGGTCTGGGGGTCGGGAGAGTCAATCAGTTCATCGAGAATATTGAGGGTTTCTAGCACACGCTGGGCTGTATTCCCCCAACCCGGTTCAAAACCGATTGTTTGTAAAGCAAAGCGGAACTCTTCGTAGGGTTCAGTTTTGGGGCGACTATTGACAATAGCGATCGCCTTTTTGACTTGCTCGGAAAGTTGCTGCTGTGATTTAATGCGATCGTTGATCAGCAGTTGGATACCGTTATATTGATGCAGGCGTAAGAAATTGAATAAGCTTTCTAGCCATTGTTTAGCATCTTGAAATAACTTGCTGGATAGGTAACGGTTGAGAAACTGTACCCCTTTACCAATATTTTTCGGGTCACGGATGACTGGGGTATAATCATAAAAAGGCCCGAAATCCAGTTCTAGCAGGTCGCCTTCGTTGGGATGATAGTGGTTAACGAAGCGATCGCGCACATCCAACAGTTCCTGTACTGTCATCGCTTCTACATTCAATTCATCTGTCAAGCGATATACTTCTTGACTGGCAATCTTGGAACGAAGAATGAAACAGAGATTTGAGTCCTCTTGAATAATTTCTTGAGTATAGTAAATTAGTTTACTTAAATTAGAGCCAGTGTAAAATGTCTCACTCTTCTCATATTTAGCACAGTATTCACTATATGCATTAAGTATGTCGTTCCTGAGTAAATACTTCTTTTCTTGCTGGCGTAAATCACTAATAAAGGAACGCAAATCACTCCTTTCTTCACTATCTAGAAGTGTTTGGATCAGTTCAGACATAGTAACTCCACAAGATGATTTTACATGTTTGCATTTGAGGGACAAGTCTTTGCTTACCCTATTTTTGAACTCAAGCTCAACATCGCCCTGTTTATTCTACAGTCAGGAATGCTTTAGTACCGCCGTGAATTCAAAATTCAAAATTCAAAATTCAAAATTCAAAATGAATACAGCGTAAGGTTTTCAGAGATTTTGAATGGTATGTCTCTCTTACAAAGTTTGGCGAAGATAAGTTGCGTGCGCGGGTTAAGAGCGCCCTTGTAAACTTCTCCCAAGGGGAGACGTCAAGGGCAAACGGGGACGGAAACCCACACCGCCAGTTGACGGCAGTTGCTTCTCCCAAGGGGAGACGCTGCGCGAACAAGTCTGGCGACCGAACGCACTGCCTCCTTTAATCCGGCGGCAGTCCGCACAACGGGGGGAACCCGTCCAACACACTGGCTCAACTTTGCGCTATTTACGCCGTACCGTACTAGTAGTCTGTCAAGATAAAAATGATGGACTGTAGTGTGGGCATCTTGCCCGCGTGAGCGAGACGCTCACTGTAGTGCGGGCATCTTGCCCGCGTGAGCGAGACGCTCACTGTAGTGCGGGCATCTTGCCCGCGTGAGCGAGACGCTTACGTAGTGCGCGCATCTTGCCCGTGTGAGCGAGACGCTTACGTAGTGCGCGCATCTTGCCCGTGTGAGCGAGACGCTCACACTACCAAAAATCCCTCAAAACAAAATTGACAGACTACTAGAAGGATCACGAATCATGCAATGGGTAGTAAGTTGTGCTAGGCGATCCCCTTTACATAAATTATCTGTTACTCAGTATTTTTGGCTCTAACTTGAGCACAAAAATTTTTCAGACTTTAGATAGATACTCTCATCATAAGTCTTACTGGTTAAAGGTTTGAAGATATATTTTCTTGTAACTTAAATTATTTTTACAAACAATATTGTTAGTATTTAGTCACATTTTGGAGCAGCTATTCAGAAAAAGGTCAAGCTATACAAATTTTTGTTAAATGTATTGTTTAAGTAATAAGTTGTGATACGTTCACTCCATACCCCGTTCTTTGAACATTCCCATCAATTTATGTTTGCGGGCGTGGATTTGGATTAATTTGGTGCGATAGCTTGACCAATCTGCCTGTTTGCCAGAGTCTATGTAGGCAGTCCGCGCTTTTTTTAACCATTTAATGGCATCACTATAATGTTCTGCCTTACCCGCATTCATAATTGACTCGGCGCGGCGACAAGCATTGTTAATTACCCAGTCAGGATGATCAGCGATCGCTGCATTCATGACACGGTGAATTAATTCTGTATGATAGGAACTGAGTTCACTCACTACTGCGATCGCCTCATCAATCAGCCCTTCATATAAATAGATATCTACTTTGGCTGATTCTGTGCCCCACACTTTCGAGGTGCGGATGGTTTCTAACAACTCTGGTTGAATATTTGCCCAATTCTCTCCAGCTAACTCTTCTATCGTTTGGTAGTCAAAGAAGGAAGGCTTGATATTGAAGGTAGTCTTTCTGGCTAATAAAGCCGATTCCAGATTACCTAACTCTTCTGCTAAATCGCTCGTCCAGACTCCCAATTGATACTGACAATTACCAGGTAAATTAAATCCGGTTTGGGCAATATCTAATGCTTGTGGCAATGACCCCTGTTCGGTGAGAATTTTAGCGAGGGCAAAGGCTTCTTCTACTGTAGTCATCTGGGTTTGAGCCGCTTCGATAGCTTCATCAACCCTACCTAAACGCCCCAACATTGTCAGGTATTGCTGAATTTGACCTGCGGCGGCTGCCAAATACAGGTATTCTTGATAACGCTCCTGACGTTCCAAGATTTTTAAGCGAATTAGCGCCAGACTATCAGCATAATCTGGGGCTGCGTCCTCCCACTCTCCCAGGTTGCTGGTCTTTCCCTGGAGAACCTCTACTAATGGTGGGTAATCCCAACCTTGGCGTAAAGCTTCTAAAGCTAATCCCAAATCAGTATTCCACTCATCTTGCCAAGCTTCTAAATTCACCTGCACATCGACTTTTTCTTCTGGGGTGAGGTCAGCCGTGAGAATTGCTTCACACCAAGCATCATTTAATTCCCAAGTAATTTCATCGTGATCAGCAAGATATTCAGCAACATCATCCCAGTATTCCACACAGGCTGAGGTAATGGCTTCCAAAATAGCGATCGCATTATAACCATCCCCCCGTTCGCTAAAATCTACCGCAGTTTGTACCAAACTCAGCAATTCTTCACTCATGAGGTCATCTTCTCCACCATCTTCCCAGTAGCGCATTGCATCCCGGAGAATCTGCCTGACTTGCTGCTTCAAAGGCTTAGGATCAACAGTAATCAATCGCACTGGTTGTGCAAGTGGTTTTGCTGGTACAGAATTTGTGAGTAGACTGACATGGCGATCGACAGCTTCAATCAACTTGGGGTACGCTGCTACCAAATCTTGCACTAGCTTTTGGCTTTGGATATGGTCTAGGCGATCAAGTAACTGTTCTAGAGTGGGGCGTTCTTCAATAATCTCTGGCTGACGCAAACAGACAAGCATCGTCGCTACAATATGTTTACACCAACCATCAAAATTGTAGGAACAGGTACAGTGAACTGAGGTCAATCCTGTACTATCAAAACTGAGGTTGACGCGATAGGGAAAGGCTTCACGTCCTTCTACTTTCGCCTGTAGCACATTACCGCGTTGTACGACTGTAATGACGGCATGGGCCTCATAGTAGGATTCGCCTCGCTGAAAAGACTTAGAATTGGTATTTCGGCGGATGGTGAATTCACTAAAATTGGGAATAGACATCGAGCGATCGCTTGAGGGAATCCTATGGCTGCCAACCAAGATTTTAAACCCAACTCAGGGCATTAAGCTAACAAACTGCAAAAAAATTCAACGGTTGGCAATAAATCCTCTCACAGCTTACTCATACTTAGCTTTGATGTTACAATATCTTGTTGGCTTTGACCCGGTTGATGCGTGGCTGAAAACAGATGATAAACCGAAATAAAATTATACGATTTTACGGATAAAAACTACTGAGGCGATCGTGAATAATAACTAAAAAATATCCGAATTTAGCGATTATTCAGGTTCTTTGCCCACAGTATATGAATCATGATTTGATTGAGCAACACCCAAACTTAGAGGGGGTTGCACTGGTTACTGATCAAGTTAAGAATAAATAGGCGAAGCACACGGGGAAACTAACGTGAGTCAAGGGTTTGATTACGATTTAGTGATTATAGGCGCTGGTGTAGGCGGACATGGAGCAGCCTTACACGCCGTCAGATGCGGTTTAAAAACAGCGATTATCGAAGCAGGTGACATGGGAGGAACCTGTGTCAACCGGGGCTGTATTCCATCGAAAGCGCTGCTAGCAGCATCTGGTCGTGTGCGGGAATTACGCAATGCCCATCACCTCAAGTCGCTAGGAATTCAAGTCGGCAGTGTGGAGTTTGATCGCCAAGCCATCGCCGATCATGCAGACAATCTCGTTGCTAAAATTCAAGGCGACTTAACTAACAGCCTCAAACGCCTGGGAGTCGATATCATCAGGGGTTGGGGAAAGGTTGCGGGTACACAAAAAGTCAGTATTACTGGGGATGGTGGGGAAAAAACCATCACCGCCAAAGATATTATCCTTTCCCCCGGTTCCGTGCCTTTTGTGCCTCCAGGGATTGAAGTAGACGGTAAAACTGTCTTTACCAGTGACCAAGGTGTGAAGTTAGAAACCCTTCCCAATTGGATAGCAATTATTGGTAGTGGCTACATCGGCTTAGAATTTTCTGACATTTACTCAGCTTTGGGCTGTGAAATCACCCTGATTGAAGCCCTAGATCAGTTAATGCCGGGTTTTGACCGCGACATTGCCAAACTCGCCGAACGGGTGTTAATCACCCCCCGCGATATTGAAACTAAAGTGGGGATATACGCCAAAAAAATCATCCCAGGTTCACCTGTGGTGATTGAATTAGCAGATTTCAAAACCAAAGAAGACGTAGACGTAATCGAGGTAGACGCTTGTCTAGTCGCTACTGGACGCATCCCCGCCACTCAAAATATCGGTTTGGCATCTGTAGGTGTAGAACTAGACCGACGAAATTATATCCCCGTCGATGACCAGATGGCAGTATTATCATCTGGTGAAGTCGTGCCTCATTTGTGGGCGATCGGTGATGCCACTGGTAAAATGATGCTCGCCCATGCCGCTTCTGCCCAAGGCATCGTCGCCGTAGAAAATATAGTTGGGCATCAACGTGTAGTTGATTATCGCTGCATTCCCGCCGCCGCCTTTACTCACCCAGAAGTTAGCTATGTGGGTTTGACGGAACCACAAGCCAAGGAACTGGGGCAAACTGAAGGCTTTGAAATCGCCACGAGTCGGAGTTACTTCAAAGGTAATTCCAAAGCCCTAGCGGAAAATGAAGCCGACGGTATCGCCAAGGTGGTGTATCGCAAAGATACAGGGGAAGTCTTGGGAGTTCACATTTTTGGACTGCACGCCTCAGACTTAATTCATGAAGCCTCAGCCGCAGTTGCCAATCGGCAATCAGTCCAAAGCCTCGCCCATTTGGTTCACGCCCACCCCACACTTTCAGAAGTGCTGGACGAAGCCTATAAGCGTGCTGTTGTCAGTTAGTCATTCGTTATTTGTTATTTGTCCTTGGTGAACAAACAAGGACAAATGACCCTTGACTGCTGACTAGAAACTCATGACAAGTGACCAATAACCAATGACTAATATGCAAATCCGTCGCCGTTCACCCAGCGCCACCATTAATGTTTCCATATTGCAATATCAGGTTGCCATGCCTGATGCTACACCAAACAATATCTTGGAGGAAATTGTTTGGCATAAAGAGATTGAAATAGAGCAAATGCGTGAAAGGTTACCTCTACGAGAATTGCAAAAACGGCAACTCACTGCACCGCCTACCCATGATTTTATAGCCGCCTTACGACAAGGGAAGACAACACCAGCCCTAATTGCCGAAGTCAAAAAAGCTTCTCCTAGTAAAGGAGTTTTACGAGCAGATTTTGACCCAGTAGAAATTGCGCTGGCTTATCAACAAGGGGGTGCTAGCTGTCTTTCTGTATTAACGGATGCCAAGTTCTTTCAAGGCAGCTTTGAGAACTTAGCGCTAGTTCGCACCGCAGTTGATCTGCCACTATTGTGCAAAGACTTTGTCATCTCTCCTTATCAGATGTACTTGGCACGTGTGCAAGGAGCAGATGCCGTTTTGTTGATTGCGGCTATCCTGAGTGACCAAGATTTGCAATACTATCTCAAAGTCGCCAAAATTTTAAATCTGGCAGCATTGATAGAAGTACACAGTTTAGAGGAACTTGACCGTGTGCTAGCCTTGGATGATGTCTCTTTAGTCGGAATCAATAATCGCAATTTGCAGGATTTTTCTGTTAACCTGCAAACCACTTGTCAACTCTTGACAGCAAGGGGTGAGCAATTGCAAGCGCGGAACATTCTAGTTGTCAGTGAGTCAGGATTGCATCACCCAGATGACCTGAGTTTGGTATCCCAAGCAGGCGCAGCAGCTGTACTCATTGGCGAATCTTTGGTAAAACAACCAGATCCCAAATTAGCGATCGCCCAAATATTACCAAAGTCTATCTAAAAGAACAGCCTCCCTGACTCCTCGCCAGCCAGGAAACCATACATACCCATGACAGTTAGGTAATCTTTTTGCTAAATCTTCATAAACCCATACCATTCGGTTGATCCATAAATACTATTTGCCTATGTAACAATTTATTTAATACTCAACCAACCACAACTCAGACAACATCCCTCATCTAAAATCTCAAACCAACTTCATGGAGCAAATTCCTCTGCCTTCTCCTATCCATTACGAACTTATACTGCAACTTTTAGAAAGACAAACCATGTCAGCAGTGAGTCAAAACCCGGATTTGCGGCATCAGGTGAATCAGCTAATTATTACTTTACGTAAAGCAGCTGTCCAACAAAAGCACCTGGAAGAAATTTGCCAAGTCTCCTCTATGGCTGTTGATCACCGTTGGTCAATCAACCATCACACAGGATCGGTTGTTACTCCCGATTAAGACAGACAACACTCTGATTTTATAGGAAAAAGCTAGGTTCAAAACCGTACTGCGTCCAAAAATCGAAGTTTTCTCAAGGTAGGTAGAAACTCCAACACCAGTTCTATCGAGTCGGGAAACCCGCCCACGCCACTCCCCCTTGTGGGTGGCTGTATTTAATTTTGAATTTTGAATTGATTCATTGTCCCGCTCAATACTACTGATAAATTAACTATACTTTCTCTTAAGCTTTGACATTTTTCCACAAAAGACTCCTCTAAAAGAGCGATCGCCATAAAATTTGCTAACTCACTGTACTTGCATCCACATTTGTGAGATTCTAGATATTCAGTGCAAAAAAAATTTAGACAAACTGGATCGGGAATTTTGATGTCTCCTTATCGCTCACCTAGGACAAGCTGTTACTCTACGATCAGATGCCTACACGGCCTCTTCACGTCTGGTGAGATTACCTAAAACAGGATGTTTAGCTGAGTCTGAGTTTCCACAAGTTGAGCTAAGGCAACATTTTCTCTGTGAATAGGTCGAACCTACCACAAGATGGGTGACAAGCAGAAGTGTATATGATAATTCACAATCCCTGACAATTTTGACTTTTATTTAATTTTTAGGATGCATACATGGACGATAAGCTGATGCTGATGATTCCTGGGCCTACTCCAGTACCAGAAGCTGCCTTACTGGCATTAGCCAAACACCCGATTGGACACCGCACTAATGAATTTAGCAACATTTTGGCAGAGGTGAACGAAAACCTCAAATGGCTGCATCAAACTCAAAACGATGTCTTGACCTTGAATGTGAGTGGTACTGGTGCTGTGGAAGCAGGAATAATTAATTTTCTGTCTCCAGGCGATCGCATTTTGGTTGGTTCTAATGGTAAGTTTGGCGAACGGTGGGTAGAAGTTGGTCAAGCCTATGGTTTGAATGTCGAACCAATTACTGCTGAATGGGGAAACCCCCTTGATCCGGCGCTGTTTGCTGAAAAACTAGCAGCCGACACATCAAAGCAAATTAAAGCAGTCATCATCACCCACAGCGAAACCTCAACAGGTGTACTCAATGACCTGGAAACCATCAATAGCCATGTGAAAGCACATGATGAAGCTTTGATGATTGTGGATGCTGTCACTAGCTTGGGTGCATTCAATTTACCAGTTGATACTTGGGGTCTAGATATAGTCGCCTCTGGTTCTCAAAAAGGCTACATGATACCCCCTGGATTAGGATTTGTCTCGGTTAGTCCTAAAGCTTGGGAAGCCTACAAAACGGCTAAATTGCCCAAATATTATCTAGATTTAGGCAAATATCGCAAATCGGCAGCCAAGAACACAACACCATTCACTCCGCCGGTGAACTTAATTGTGGCACTACACACCACACTGCGGATCATGAAAGAGGAAGGCTTAGAATCAATATTTGGTCGTCATGAACGCCATAAGAACGCTACTCGTGCAGCAATTAAAGGCTTGAATTTACCTTTATTTGCGCCAGACAGTCATGCTAGCCCGGCGATTACTGCTGTCGCACCCCAAGAAATCGAATCAGATAAAATTCGATCATTGATGAACAAGCGCTTTGACATCGCTTTAGCCGGTGGTCAAGACCATCTGAAAAACAAAATTTTCCGCATTGGTCACTTGGGTTTTGTTAGCGATCGCGATATTCTTAGCTGCATATCATCCCTAGAAGTTGTCCTCTCGGAACTCGGCTACGAAAACTTTACCCCAGGTGCTGGTGTCGCTGGTGCTGCTAAAGTATTTGCACAGTAGTGATTTGTCATTGGTCATTGGTCATTGGTGAAAAAGATTACCTTGAGAGCCACTTTCTTCAACGAAAGGAACCTGCCGAAGTTTGCCGGAAAGAACGTCTCCCCGACAACTTCTCTCCGCACAGAAGTGGCTCCCCTTGACCCTTGCTCAAAAAAAGAGGGAGTTGAATATCCAACTCCCTCTTTCTTTGAGATGTAAATGAGTGAAAACGGTAAAAACCTATCTTCTTATCTATTAGCCTTTGCAAAAGGCAGGGTAGATATGACATACCTCAATTCTCCTGCATAAACTACTCATAGCTGTGCCGTCTCCAGCCAATCATAAATTTGCTCTAACTGTTCTAGAGTAATCAACCCATACTGCCAAAGAATCATTGGCAAAGGGCCTGGGTCTTGTTCCCGGTGTCGCAATGCTACCCCTAAAGACGCTGCCGAAATTGCCAAATCTTCCTGTAAAAAACGAATCAATCGCGAATATGTTGATGGTGCCATTTGTATCTCACCTCCTGGTGCAGAGTGTATTGTCATATATAAGTCCGCCATTTCTCAGTAGCTAGTAGCCAGTATTTTATGTGTCACTGTGGTGTGCCGTTAAAACACGACTGCAAAGACCTATCTAAATTCCACCGAAAAGAGTCATTTCTTCAGTTGATGGGGAAGTCAAGACCTGGTGCTACTCATCTACTCAATTGTTAAGTAGCACTTCCTCTCAATCAATTCAGTCTTAACTTTTTTACAGCAGTATCGTATTTAATTACGCATGTAGTAACAAAGATTCCTTAGCTTATAGTCTCTTATTTGCGACTATTTACACGTACGCCAAAAGGAAGATTTTTGCGGCTAAACCTTTTAAAACTCTGATTCCACTTGGGACGACAGGGCTTCCTTTAATTAGCAATATTTTCAATAATCGCTCTGTAATGGCACATATTAGCACAATACGTGACACTTTTGTTACTAATACATTATTTATTTAGATTTCCCAAACATTTTAAAGACTAAACATCTGAAATATTTATCACCGCAAAGTGCCGGAGTTTAAGTCTTTAATTTTGACAAGATCGCCTACCCGCAGACCCAATTCAACAGAGCGCCCAGAGCGTAATTCAATCACGGTATCAATTGGTGTATTAGGGCCATAGGTAGGGCAAGGCTCACTAGCACAAGGAGGCGCAGCCGCCTGAATATACTTCACAACCCCATTTTGGAGAAAAACCATATCCAGTTCCACTGGTACATTCTTCATCCAAAAGCTCACTGGTTGTGCGGAAGGAAACTTAAACATCATTCCTCGGTCATTTGGTAAAGCTGGTCGATACATCAATCCCATCGCTTGCTGTTCTGGCGTCTGCGCCACTTCTAATTCAATTGTTGTGCCATTAGGAACAAGGACTTGAGCAGAGATCGGTAGTTTTTGACCCGCAGGTGCATTTGCTTGAGTTTGAGACCCAGAAACGATAGGTGGTTTAGCCGTCGTGGGCAGAGAGCAACCCATGAGCAAAACACTCAGCAGCATAGAAACTAAACTTGGCAAACGAATCATAAAGTTGACGATTTTGTCATTGAGACTACAATTTTACAAAATTTAAACAAAAAAACCTACGGCTGATAGTTGTTTTTCTTGTGACACACACTACTATTTTTTGGTCAGTATACTCCTTAAATTCAAAATCCCACCCTTTTTAGTGGTGGGATCATGAAATCTTTTTGTGTAGCGATAATTACTCCTGCCATTGCCTCACTAAGATTCACGTAAAACGTACCCAACACCCCGTACTGTTTGAATTAGACGCTTTTGACCTTCGTCTTCTATTTTCAGGCGTAAGTAACGGATGTAAACTTCGATCACATTTGACTCGCCCATAAAGTCGTAACCCCAAACGTTTTCTAAAATTTGTTCACGGGTCAACACTTCACGGGGATGTTCCATTAAGAACTTTAACAGTTCAAATTCTTTCATAGTCAGATCGATTACCCGTCCATTGTGAATAGCCCGGCGGGTAGCAATATCTAACACCAAATCGCCAAAGCGCAATTGCTCTGTAGTATCGACATCAGGTTTTAAGTAAAGGCGAATTAACTTTAAAAAGTCTTCTGAGCGGTAAGGCTTGAGGATATAGTCATCAGCTCCAGCTTCTAAACAAGCTACACGATCATCAACTGAATCTCTGGCCATCAGCACCAGTACCGGAGAGCGAGTACCAGCACTTCTGAGGTTTTTGCACAATGATAGTCCTGATTCACCCGCCAGCATTCTATCTAGAACAATTAAAGAAGGCTGGCGATCTCGACTGTATTGTAAACCGCTCGCTGCATCATTAGCCAAAATGGCTTCATAACCAGCTTCTTGCAAATCAAAAGAAAGTTGATTGGCAAGTACCTCATCGGTTTCGATCACTAAAACACAGGGGTTATGAGCAACTGTCATATGAATTTGTGATGTTGGATCTAGGATTTTGGATTGTACTAACCTTCCAGAGGAAAGTCTGTACATGAACTAGAGATAAAATTTACTTATTCTGAGAGTCATCCTGATTTAACATGCCGCCTCGGATGTTGTAGCACGTTCAGGTATCAGCCATCAAATTCAACAGATGCAATTTTAATCACTAATTCCAAATACCATTCCTACATCAGCAATTCTGGAAGGAAATAGTTAATTGGCTTCGGCTACACTCAGCTGAACGGGGATGGGGGATAGGTAATATAAACCACTAATAACTCTTAAACCTGGACCAGAGGCGAGCGTCTCCGGCTCCGCTCTTGACCCTTGTAGAGACGTTGTAGCAACGTCTCTACAAAATGACTAAGGTAATTCTACCGAAGTGGGTTTGGCAATGTGTGGCAGACCCCATCCCAGTTTTTCGCGTAAAATGCGGAAAAACTCTGGTGGTTGTAGGCGAATAAACCGAGCTGTATATTGCGATCGCTCTAAATGTACCCGATCCTCCGGAAAAACGTAACACCCCCCATTACCATCGACCACCATCACCAGTCGAGGAATATTGACGGGATAGATGTTGACTGGTTCCGTATCGGGAAACACCAACGCCCTAGACGCTAGAGAATGGGGACAAATTGGTACTAGTTGTAATACGGGAACACCAGGGGTAACAACAGGGCCGCCAGCACTCAAAGAATAAGCTGTCGAACCAGTTGGTGTGGAAACAATCACCCCATCTGCTGCTATATCGACTGGCGCATGTCGCCCTACTGCAATTTCAAAATGGCACATTGAGGTTAATGGTTCTCTATGTAGCACCATTTCATTCAGACAGAGGGCTTCCCACAATACTGACTCTGACCGCAACACTTGGACAGTCAGCATGGCGCGTTCTTCAATTTCATACTGACCCGCCATCACCTGTTCTATTGCTTGAGGCAATTGATTGAGGTAGGCTTCCGTCAAAAACCCCATGTGGCCAGTGTTCACTGTTAACAGTGGGATACCACAAGGGGCAACCTGGCGAGACGCTGCTAAAACAGTGCCATCTCCCCCTAGTACAACTGCAAACTCCATGTCTGAGTCAAAACCAGGGGGCATCAGACCGTCAATAGGGGTGTGACATACAGGACTCTCAGGATTTGAGTAGCCGAGGATGCCACCAATACTCGTAGTGATGCACACATGCCAACCGGCTGCGGTTAGCTTGTCTTTCAGTTCGATAGCGATGCGAGCCGCTATCGGTTTGAGGTCATTGTAGATAATGCCTGCTTTCGGCACATTCAAATATCCAAGTTTGGGCAACGCTCTGTATTATGCTAATCGTTACACATTTTTGACAACGTAGTCATTAGTTTGGGATCAAAAGTCTAGTGTCCAGTGTCCAAAGTAATAACCGTTAACTACTGATTACTGACTATTGATTTTTTTAAAGGGAGTTTTCTTAGATTTCTGCTTTTTGGTTTTATTTTTCTCGTAGTCTAACTCTTTGAGTTTTTTCATAATGCGGCTGAAGTATTCTTGCAGATAGCTTTCTAGGGTGGTGGTTTGTGCTTGCTCTAACCCAAAAATTTCATATACCTCAGTCATGGAAGCGTTTAAGGGTCTACCACTTGCTAAAACTTCGGTAAAAGCCAATCTGTCTGCTACATTCCATCCCCACTGAAAGAACCGCATGACGCGCCGCACAGTACGCAATAGGTTGATTGGCATCCGCGTTACCCTGGCTTCTTTACCAGATAAACGCTCACACACGTTAATGATTTCCTCAGCACTCCAAGCACGAGTGCCCACTAGGGGAAAAGCTTGTTTTTCTGTTTCTGGTACACTCAAAGCGCGGATCGCAAATTTTGCAATGTCTTGAGTATCCATGTAGGCGACTGGGGAAGATTGACCAGTTACCCAAACTGGTTGGTTTTCCAAAACTGGAATCCCGTATTGACCGATTAACCCTTGCATAAAGCCAGCTAGCCGGAAAATCGTGTAATTTAAGCCAGACTCTGTAAGGAAGAGTTCTGTACACCGCTTAATTTCCATTAGCGGCACTTCTGGGTACTTGTCGGCTTCTAGAATCGAGAAGAAGATAAAACGCTCGATGCCCGCAGCTTTGGTTGCTTGAATTAATGCTACCTTGCCGTCCCAGTCCACCTGTTTAATACTCAGGGAATCTGTAGGGCGAGATGTTGCTGCATCTATAACTGCGGTTACACCTTCTAATGCTCTCGGCAAAGTATCGGGGTAACACAAATTTCCCGATACTAATTCTGCGCCCCACTCTTTAAGAAAAGCAGCTTTTTTGGTACTCCGGACAAGACAGCGTACCTTATACCCCTCATCGATAGCACGACGAGCCACTTGTCTTCCTAAGGTGCCAGTAGCACCGACGATTAATAATGTCATGAGGGTTGTAACAAATTTTAAAGTTATATGAGAAGAATGTTATCAGAATAGCCTAATAAACAAAAGTTTACACTTTTTTTAGAAATCTCATTCAGATGGAGACATCAACAGAAAAAGCTTTGTCCAGAAATCGGATAAGCTTTTTCTCAGAGTGAGGAAAGCCTTTCAACTTGAGAAAGTGGCTCGCCAACAAACTTATTCCTCTGCTTCTGCTCCCTGGATCTTGAGTAAGATAGCTCCCAAGGCCCAACCCACGAAGATTAAACCGAAGGACAACAGAGCTGCATTCAAAATTTCGCCACCCATTGGTGTGATACTCCTTTGCAAATGGTTGATTTGACTTTTGTTACCGTTACAACCTGCTTGTGGTCGGTTGATAACCGCAAGTTCTAAAGGTCGCCCTCTAGATTTCTTGTTTTTGGGTTGCTTGTTCAGACTAGACTTGATTGCACTCATTTAGATTTTTGTCAGTCTGAATCAGCAGGCGTTTTAATTTTTCGCCCACCAAGTGCCCAAGATAAAATCAGCGAAACTGGTTCTACCAAGACTTTTTAACAGCCAAATAGGATTAGACCAGTGTAAATAATTCTAAACTAGTTTGGTGGTGAATCCCTAGTATTGGGGCATAGAGAATGACCAATAACAAGATAGATTTGGCGATGACCGTGGGAGATCCGGCGGGTATTGGGACAGAGGTGGTTTTGAAAGCTTTGGCAGATCCGGAAGTTGGTCAAAATTGCCACCTCACAGTGGTTGGTAACTGGGATTTGCTCATCCAGACTTATGAACAGCTGAGTTTGAGAGAAAATCTTGTACCTTTGGCGAATCCATCTGAGTTATCAGTTATTGATGTACCGTTACCCGACAAAATTCAAGGTGAAATTGTCTCAGGGATAGGTAATGGGTTGAGTGGTGCGGCTAGTTTTGCCTATTTGGAATATGCGATCGCTCAAGCACTCAGTGGTAAATTTGACGGTATTGTCACTGGGCCCATAGCTAAATCGGCTTGGAAGACTGCGGGATATAACTATCCGGGACAGACGGAACTTCTAGCAGAGAAATCAGGCATTGACCATTTTGGGATGTTATTTGTCGCGCGATCGCCATATACTGGTTGGACACTGCGAGCATTACTTGCAACCACACATATTCCATTATGTCAAGTAGCTGATACTTTAACACCACAGTTGTTAACCAAGAAACTAGATTTGCTGGTGGAGTGTTTAGAGAGAGACTTTGGTATCAAGAATGGGAGAATTGCGATCGCAGGTTTGAATCCCCACAGTGGCGAACAGGGACAACTGGGAACTGAAGAAATAGATTGCTTGATTCCGTGGTTAGAGCAAGAACGACAAACCCGCCCCAATTGGCAATTAGATGGGCCGATACCACCAGATACGATGTGGGTTAAACCCGGACAAGCTTGGTATGGCAATACTCACAACCAAAATCCCGCCGATGCTTACTTAGCACTTTACCACGACCAAGGTTTAATTCCTGTGAAATTGATGGCCTTTGACCGCGCTGTGAATACTACTATTGGTTTACCCTTTGTGCGGACTTCACCAGACCACGGGACAGCATTTGATATTGCAGGTAAGGGAATTGCTGATGCTACAAGCATGAAAGCAGCGATAAATTTAGCGGCGGAATTGGTCAGTCAAAGATTGGTGGTGGAACGTGGTTAAAAGTGGTTACTGGCGATAATATTTACCAGCAGTAATGCTGAATTGAATTTTGAAATTATTGGAGACATTACTAAGATTGATTAATTCAGTTACCAAAAGCGGTTGAAGATGATTTTTCTATAGCTAGTTAAAATTTAATTTTTATCATTGTAGCTAGGGTTGAATAACTAAAGCCAACTCAGCTTGAAAAAGTTTGTGTTTTTGTGCCTCCATTGTTCTTAAAAAAATTTGGTGTTATCTCAACTTTTAAGGGATAACACCATTACTGAGGTATCAAAGCTAATTTTTGGGATGAAGTATTCCTCATACTGGGAATTTAAACACTACTGTCTTCAGGTGGCTCAAACTTGTAACCATAACCCCGGACAGTCTTAATGTACTCCGGTACAGTGGTATCAGTTTCCATTTTTTTGCGAAGTTGACCAATATGCACATCAACGACACGTCCATCTCCGACGTAATCGCAACCCCAGATTTTTTGGATTAGCTGTGGGCGACTCCAGGCTTGACCAGGATGGCTAGCTAAAAAATGTAAGATGTTAAATTCCAAGGCGGTTAAGTTGAGGGGTTTGTCGTTAAGCGTTACCTCTCTACCATCTGGGTTAATTGCTAGCTGCTGAAAGACAAGGCGTTGTGTAGGAGAGGGATTGATACTGCGGATGCGACGCAAAAGGGCTTGGACTCGGACTTCGACTTCTGCGAGACTAAATGGTTTAGTCATGAAGTCGTCAGCACCTGCGGCTAGGACTCTAATTTTATCGGCTTCGTCAGTCCGACTGGTCAGTATCATCACTAGTACATTAGTGCGACTCTGCATTTCTTGGCAGAGTTTATAGCCATTGGTATCTGGTAAATTCCAATCCAGAATTACTAAAGCTGGGTTGAATTGCTCAAATAAAGATAAAGCAGTCTTACCATCTGATGCGGACTCTATGTGATATTTTCGACCCAAAAAGCGATAAATAAGATTACGGACGCCGTGGTCGTCATCTACAACAAGAATCTTGGGATTAGTAGCGGGAACCATCACCATAACTTTCTAGCCTATTGTTGACTTGGCGATTCACGATCGCTTCGCTACTCTGTGAGAAGCCACCCTGGGGGTATCTGTGTTTGCTGCACAGGCTTTTCATAAGAGTATCTTCATGCTGACTTCATCTTAATTATGTAGATGCGTAACGACTTTCCCTAGGGTAGCCGTTGATTACCTGGTATTGCCACTTTTGTTCTTGGCTAAACTTAATTTTCCATGAAATTTCCAAAAAGTACAGCAATAACAATATTTACGAAATATGTATTTTTTCGATTATTAGGAACTACCTGTTAACTTTAATGCTAAAGAGCTAAGTTTCTCATTCTGTGAGATCTTCGTGCTTTTTACCGAGTTTGCGATCGCTACACTTAAAAAAATGAGATATATTGCGAAATGTTAATTTGTCCCCTAATAAAACATCAGAGTTGGCTGTAAAATTTAGTTTATAAAGTCAACCTATCCTGTCTCAGGTAAAGAAGGAGCAATTTACCGGAGTTCTTAATTTAACAGGCAATAGTCAATCCAAAGGGTTTGGTTAAATCCGTATCACTTGGCGCTATTTACAATTAGGTGTGTCACGGCATCAATCACGCGATCGCTCTCCATTGGTAAAATGTCTTTGCCGTGCATCACATCCTGAACAATATGGAAATGCACCAATGTCCCCACCAAAATCCTAGCTACAGCCTCTGGATCATTGATTTCTAATTCAGGATGCGCTCCCATGTATTGACTTAGTGCTTCAAGCGAAGGTTTCATCATCGCCCGCACACATATTTGTGCTAACTCCGGAAATCTGCCAGATTCACCAATTAATACGCGCATAAATGCACAGTGTTCCTGATCTGTCTCCATCTGTTCTAAAGCTTTGGTTCCTATCTGGCGTAGTACGGTGATTGGTTTTCCCTCAAGCGGTTCTGTGCCAAAAATGTGGTTAAACTTCTTGCGTGCTAATTTCTCAATCAGTACTTTAAAGAGTCCTTCTTTGTCTTGAAAGTGGCTGTAGACCGTGGCTTTAGAAACCCCCGCAGCTACCGCCACCTTGTCCATGCTAGTGCCAGCATAGCCATGTTTCAGGAACTCCTGCATCGCTCCTTGCAGAATTTGTTCCACTTTCTCAACGGTACTGTCACGCTCCACTGTGCCAACCTTTATATGTGTCATTTATCTTAGCCTTTCTTATAAACAATGATATTCGGGAATGGGGCATTGGTAGAGACAGTGCTACGTCTCTACAGATTCCATGATCATCTTGACTAAACTAGTCCGTTTAGTTTAACATAAATTTGAACTGGACGGTTTAGTTTTATTCGTCCCAAACAGAGGGGAATACTATGGCGCACAACTGGAATTTAGCAAACTTACGATCGCCCCAGGTGCTGTTAAGATCGCCTGCAACCCTGGCAATTATTACAGCTTTACTTACGGCTGGAGCCAGTGTTTATACGGTAAGTAAGTTTCAGAACGATAGTCAGCAAAAGGCACAAATAGCAGCACCTATTCAACCAGTAGTAAAAACTGTAACAGCATTGGGACGATTAGAGCCAAAAGAGGAAGTAATTAAACTGGCTGCGCCGAATGCAGGTGAAGGGAACCGAGTAGAGCAATTGTTGGTGAAAGAAGGCGATCGGGTCCATGTAGGACAGGTAATAGCAATTATGGACGGACGCGATCGCTTGCAAGCGAGTTTGGGTGAAGCACAAAGACAAGTGCAAGTAGCCCAATCCCGTCTAGCGCAAGTCAGAGCCGGCGCCAAACAAGGAGAAATTGTTGCGCGCCAAGCCACAGTGAGTCGGTTGCAAGTGGAACTAGCAGGAAACATCAGAACCTTACAAGCGACAATTAATCGCCTAGAAGCAGAACTGCAAGGACAAAAACAGCAACTGCAAGCCACAGTAGCCCGAGTAGCCGCCGAGAAGCGCAATGCTCAAGCCGACGTGCAACGTTACGAGACTTTATATAAAGAAGGCGCAATTTCCAGTCAAGAAGTTGACAAAAGACGCCTCAATTCCGAGACTTCCACCCAGCAGTTAATCGAAAGCCAAGCCACTCAAACCAGAACAATCACCACCCTAGAGCAGCAAATTAACGAAGCCAAAGCCAACCGCGATAAAACCATCGCCACCCTCCAAGAACAAATTAACGAAGCCAGAGCCACCCTCAACCAAACCGCCGAAGTTCGTCCCACAGACATAGCCAACGCTCAAGCAGAGGTAAATACCGCAGAAGCTACCGTTGAGAAAATTAAAGCACAACTAGCTCAGGCATATATCCGTGCGCCCAAAGCCGGACAAATTCTGAAGATTCATACACGAGCTGGAGAAAGCGTCAGCAGTAACGGCATTGTAGAGTTAGGTCAAACCGATCAGATGTATGCAGTCGCCGAAGTATATCAAAGTGATATTAATAAAGTGCAACCAGGACAACAGGTAAAAGTAAGGAGCGATTCCCTTCCTGGTGAATTGCAGGGAACTGTCGATTGGGTGGGAATGCAAGTACAGCGCCAGAATATCATCAACAGCGACCCCTCCAGCAATCTTGACAACAGAATAGTAGAAGTTTATGTGCAATTGGATCAAGCATCTAGTCAAAAAGCTGCCAAATTTACCAACTTGCAAATCAATGCGGTGATTGAACTATGATCGGATTTATTCAACAACTGCGGCGGCGCACTCCTCTAGGATGGCTGCAACTGAATCATGAAAGAAGTCGTTTACTAGTCGCATTATCAGGTATTGCCTTTGCTGATTTGCTGATGTTTATGCAGCTAGGATTTCAGTCAGCCTTGTTTGACAGTAACACGAGATTGCATCGCAGCATGGATGCTGACATCTTTTTAATCAATCCCCAAGCCCGCAATCTAGCAAACATGTCCACCTTTACCCGGCGGCGACTATATCAAGCAATGGATGTCCAGGGTGTAAAGTCAGCCACAGGAATGTATGTCAACTTTGTGGATTGGAAGAATCCCCAAACACGCAAAAAGACAGCCGTATTAGTGATGGGGTTTGATCCTGATCAGCAAGTTTTTGATTTAGCAGAAGTAACTCAGCAAAGAGATGCGCTCAAACTACCAAATTCAGTCCTTTTTGATCGCGCCTCCAGAGGAGAATATCAACAAGCTTTAGCTCAAGTCGAGCAAGGAAAACCCGTTACTACGGAAATTGATCGCCAAACAATTACTGTAAGTGGCTTATTTAAAGTCGGGGCTTCTTTCATAGCCGATGGAACTTTGATCAGCAGTGACCAAACTTTTTTACGGCTATTTCCTAGACGAGACCCCAGCAGCCTCAGTATAGGGTTACTGAAAGTCCAACCAGGTTACGACCCCAAACAGGTAACAACCGCTTTACAGTCTCAACTTGGTAATGATATTAAAGTTTTAACCAAAGAAGAATTTATTGAAGTTGAAAAATATTACTGGCAAACCAACACGGCGATCGGGTTTATTTTCAGTTTAGGCGTGTCGATGGGATTTATGGTAGGGGTAATTATCGTTTACCAAGTCCTGTCTACAGATGTCAACGCCCACATCAAAGAATACGCCACCTTCAAAGCAATGGGATATAACAATCGTTACCTGCTAAGTGTGGTCTTTGAAGAAGCAATAATTTTGGCAATTTTAGGTTTTCTTCCTGGATTGGGTGTATCTTTTGGGCTTTATACCTTAACACGAAATGCGACAAACTTACCATTGTTTATGACTTTAGCACGGGCAATTCAAGTGCAAGTAATGACCATAATTATGTGTATGATTTCTGGTGCGATCGCCACTCGTAAAGTCCAGTCTGCCGACCCCGCAGATATGTTTTAAAAGTTGGAATGGGGCATTGAGGTATTGTAATTTTGAATTCCCCGCAGGGGCTGAATCTTCACAAATGAGAAAAACCCCTGGAATCTTGAATCTTGACCTTTAACAATTACAAATTAAAAATTATGTCTTCAGTTATCTCTGTTAAAAACCTTGATCATTACTTTGGTCATGGTCAACTTCGCAAGCAAGTTCTATTTGATATCAACTTAGAAATTAATGCTGGTGAAATTATTATTATGACAGGACCATCTGGTTCTGGTAAAACGACACTGTTAACCTTGGTTGGTGGTTTGCGTTCTGCTCAATCTGGTAGTTTGCAAGTATTAGGTCAAGAACTATGTGGCGCAAGTGCAAGTAAACTAACAGAGGCGCGACGTCATCATGGTTACATATTCCAAGCGCATAACTTGCATAGTAGTTTGACCGCACTACAAAACGTCAGAATGGGTTTAGAAGTACATAAACATATTTCCCCACAAGAAATGAAAACCCGTTCAGCCGAGATGTTGGAGGAAGTCGGCTTAGGAAATCGCCTCAATTACTATCCTGATGATTTATCTGGGGGACAAAAACAACGGGTAGCGATCGCTCGCGCTCTCGTCAGTCGTCCTAAAATTGTCCTAGCAGATGAACCGACGGCGGCGCTGGACAGTAAATCAGGTCGAGATGTGGTCAACTTGATGCAAAAACTAGCAAAAGAACAAGGTTGCACTATTCTACTAGTTACCCATGACAACCGCATCTTAGACATTGCCGACCGCATCGTTCACATGGAAGATGGCAAACTAGCAAAGGATCTAGCTGTCGCCGCAGCCATATAAGAAATTTTCCTTTGTGGTTGAAATAGGTCAGAATCTAAATAAACCCGATCGCATCGCATTTGACAAACAATGCAGATTACCCAAAGTCTCCACACCGCAATTCTTGTGACTGACTTAGAACGCTCTGAATACTTTTATGGCAAAGTATTAGGGCTATCCAAAGTAGATCGTACCCTCAAGTACCCTGGTGCATGGTATCAAGTAGGTAACTATCAAATCCACCTCATAGTTGCGCCATCTACCCCCACAGACAACCAAAATCAAAAATTGGGACGTAATCCTCACGTAGCTTTCTCCGTTACAGACTTAAATATTGCCCAGCAAGAACTACTCAATCAAAATTATCCCATCCAAGCCAGCGCCTCCGGTCGGGCGGCTCTCTTCACCCAAGACCCGGATGGCAATATTATCGAATTGAGTCAAGGGAATGGGACATGATCAATTCAAAATTCAAAATTCAAAATTCAAAATTAAAGACCTTTGTACAGACGTTGCAGTGCAACATCTCGACGAATAACTAGGACTTACGCAAATAAACTCTCAAACTCTTATTCCTCTGTGAACTCTGCGTCCTCTGCGGTTTATTTTTCCATTACCTGTGCGTAAGTCCTAATAACAAATGACAAATGACAAATAATTCATGAAAATCTTTGCCTACGCTTACAGTGACCCCTTACTGGAAGCCTCTCCTGATCCTACTGATTGGGGATGGGAGGTGGATCGGATTTATCATGATTTGGGAAAGCGATCGCAACTAGAGGAATTAATCACCGACTGTCAAACCGCAACAGCAGTTTACTTGTTAATTCGCCGCTTGGAAGAATTAGGCGATACTGTGGGAGAAGTGAGCGATCGCCTGAGTACACTGGAAAGAATGGGCGTAGTAATTATTGCCACTGAACAACCCTACACCTCAGAAAATGCTAATCCCCGTGCGGAACTTCTGAAATTACTACACGCAATTCAACGCCAGCAACGCAGTCGCCGCATTCGTCAAGGTCATGCCCGCAGCCGTTTAGAAGCCCTACCCCCACCTGGTAAAGCACCCTACGGATACCGTCGCACTAAAGAAAAATATACTATTGACCGTAGTACTTCCCCGGTAGTTAAAGATTTTTTTGAAAACTTTCTACTCTACGGTTCTCTGCGGGGTGCAGTCCGCTACCTGACGAAAAAATACGGTAAAAAAATTTCTGTGACCACGGGACGGCGCTGGTTGACTAATCCCGTTTATCGGGGACATACAGCTTATCAAAATGGAGAAATTATCTCCAATACCCATACACCAATAATTTCCCCAGAAGAAGCAGCCCAAGTGGACAGACTTTTGCGCCGTAACAGTCGTTTACCATCCCGGAGTGCGAGTGCGCCCCGTTCGTTGGCTGGTTTGGTTGTTTGTAGCCAGTGTCAATCACACATGACAGTTACCCGTGTTACCCAGCGACACCAAGACAAAGAATATCTTTATTTACGTCCGATTAGCTGTCCCCAACTTCCCAAGTGTGGCGCTGTTGCTTATCCAGAAGTCTTAAAACACACAATAGCCACAGTTTGCCGTGATTTACCCTTAGCAGTAGCTGGGATGAATTTTCCTCAATTAGACGCCATTAAGAATAGTTTAGGAGAAGCGATCGCCCGTCAGCAAGTAATACTCACTCAGTTACCCGCTTTAGTAGAAACTGGGGTTTTAGATGCCGAAACCGCAAAGTTAAGGGCATATAAACTCCGTACTGAAATTTCTGTACTCCAAGCAAAGCTAGCAACTCTCCCACCGGTGAACTTACGTTCTGTAGCTCAAGCTGTTTCGATTCCACAATTTTGGTGGGACTTGTCAGAAGCAGAACGCAGATTTTACTTTCGAGAATTCATCCGGGAAATTCAGATCATCCGCCAAGACAAAGAATGGGAATTACAAGTTAATTTTATATTTTAAAATAAAATTTATGCAAATCGCCAAATTCATCTCCCGAATTTCCACAGGGTAAAATTTGGGGATATTCTAATACATGAAGAACTGAATCATAATTGCTACAAGCAGACCTTAGACTACACTCAGTGACAGAGAACCAGCCCAATGCAATGGCTGACAAATGACAAATTACAAACAACAACCCTTACAAGTTAACTCTTGGGTTGAGAGAAGCCGAAGCCTTATTTATCCCCACCTACTTATACTACCATTTAGATAATATTATTCAACTCTGCGTTAAGAATATCACTAGCTAAAAGTCTGAGACTTATTTTATTTAAGTCTGGAGAAAGTGACTAAAATAACGGAATAATTATTTCCGGAATTTATGATACAAAAAATCTAAAATTCAGGCAAATAAAATCAAACTAGCTATAATATTCCAAAGGAAAAAAATATTTAAACTTGTAGTATTTGTATCAGTTTTTTCAGGAACAATCTTAGAAAATTAAGTCCCAAAAACCCAGTTGCTTTCTCTAAAAAAATATTACCATTCAGGGAAAATTGAGTTAATTTGGAATCTAGCAATTGCTAAACACACAGGTTGTTACTGGGTGGCAACATGAGAGATTCGCTCTGATCTCTATGTAATCAAACCAGCAAGTAAAATGATTATCATAGAATATGCAAGAAAGAAGCTTTATTTGGGGTCATCTAGGAAAACACCATCGCGCAGCTGAGAAATGGATTGATTTGGTATGGCTGATAGTACTGCTTTTAGCTGCGGTGTTACTATTTAGCGTGAATCTTGGGGGGACGCCACTGCGGGATGGAGATGAAGGTACGATCGCTCAAATCGCCCGCGAAATCTGGCGTGCCCCTGCTGGTTCAATGCGTTGGCTTTACCCCACACTGGGCGGTGAACCCTATTATCAGAAGCCACCTTTGATACACTTGCTAGTTGCTTGGACTTACTCCCTAGGAGGTGTCAATGAGTGGACAACACGCTTCCCAGGAGCAATTTTAACAGCCGCTTCAGTACCTTTGCTCTATTGTGTTGGTCGAGAAATATTTCGCCAACGTTGGGCAGCTATTTATAGCGCCTTGATTTACCTGACAATGCTACCCGTAGTGCGTCATGGGCGGTTGGCGATGTTGGATGGCGCAGTGGTAAGTTTTTTGATGGTGATGATGTTGTGTATGTTGCGATCGCGTCGAGATTTACGTTACTGTCTCGGTGTAGGCATTGGCTTTGGGTTAATATGCCTGACTCAAGGGATATTTGGCATACTACTATGTGCGATCGCATTTGTATTTCTATTTTGGGATACACCACGATTACTCACCAGTTACTATCTGTGGTTAGCAATCTTCATCGGCAGTGTACCAGTAATTTGCTGGTATGGCGCCCAGTTAATACACTATGGTCATACTTTTCTCCAGGTCGGGATTTTAAATCAATCTCTCAACCGCATGGGTACGGTTTCTGCCAATAATTCCAGACCAGCTTGGTACTATCTCCAGGAAATTTTGATCTACACATGGCCCTGGTTACTGTTTTTGCCACAAAGTTTGCGCTTAACCTGGGAGAATCGTAACCTCAGCTGGGCAAAACTTGTGTTGGTATGGAGTGGTGTGTACCTGCTGATCATTTCCTGCATGGGCAGCAAACTTCTCTGGTACTTATTCCCGATTTATCCCAGTATAGCCCTGGCTTTTGGTGCCCAATTCAGCGAAACAGAAAATTTGCCTCTACTATCATCTTATCCCCGGTCTTGGATCACTGGTTTAGCTATACTCGCTCTGGTAGGTTCTGCTGGCAGCATTTTATTCAGTTGGGGTACAGCACCAAAAACAGACTTACAGGTGATTTGTGCAGTATTTGCCTTGACTATGACTTTAGCTGCGATTTTGGCAGAACGTGGCGATGGGCAATTCTTCAAGGTTCTGCTATGGGGAAGTTATATTTCACTGTTACTGTTGATGAAATCTAACTTCTGGGTTTGGGAATTATGGGAAGCCTACCCAGTTAAACCAGTCGCCGCTATGATATCGCGGGCAAATCCAGCAGTGAAGAAGATTTACACGTCCTTTCATTACAATCGCCCATCATTAGATTTTTATAGCGATCGCACCATTGTTCCTGCATCCCTAGGGGAACTGCAATACTATTGGCACTACCAGGGGCAACCCTACTTTCTACTGAGTACATCTGTCTATAACAATCTCCACCTAGACTCAGTCAAGCTAATTGACCAAACTGAAGGCTGGAAATTAATCACAAAAGACGTCAATCGATTGTAAAAAGAGATAGGGCATGGGGTATTGGTCAAGTGTTCAGAGTTATTCCCCCTACACCCTGCAAATATTTCCCATCTCCCATGCCTTATTCCCAATTCCTCATATTTTCCGTTTTTTCAGTTGGTAGTTGTTCGTAGCTAGTGCTTTGCTGAGTCATAGTAATTATACTCAGGACAATGGCACTGCCCACAGCCAAAGCTACCATAGGGCGTTTAAGGAGGATGAAATCTCGTATAATCCTAGCTAAAGGTCTACTTTGACGACGTAGCGCCGAAGAGATCATCATCTGTTTGAGAGTAAACGGATCGCGGACATAATGGCCGCTTTGACATACTACTAATCGTTCCTGGCAATACGGACAGGTAAATAGGCCAATGCACGTCTTGACTGGTTTTGGAGTGGCATTTCTTTGGCAAATTGGGCAAGTAACATAATGATTATCAAAGGTGTGTATATTCATCTACCTCGTCCGCTTAGTCCATTTACTCGCTCTATAACAGTAGCTATATTGAATTTCCCAGCAACACTTAGTAGACTACCGGGTGTGTTCTGACATTAATCATGAATCACACATAAAAGTTATGTTCCTACTAAGGATGGTTCAATGGCTGCAACATGAGTATAACTAGATTTAGTAGAGGATGACTCCTCGTTACTATTGCTCTATGCTGCACCCACTAATCTACATATAGTCAATTGTCCCTACAGAGTCTCAACTCCGTACTCACTCCCACCAAACCACTGCCTGCTGACTATTGAATATTAATTCTCTCCCATTTAACCATTCTCTCCATAAAAATTTTAAGCAGTGGAAATTTTTTTTACCAAAACTTTGTAAATTTAGCAAATCAAGGAAATAGAGCATACTTGTCTGGTTGCTAAATAATGCCTCACAATGAGAAGTAACAGCTAAAAATTTAAATTTTTTCTTACATTTACCCCGCTTCTCAATGACTCTCTTGCCTCCCACTGAACTGAGGAAGGTGACGGAACAATCTGCCTTGCCTTCACTTGCTGGCCGTTTAGCCCACCTGATCAACCGGATTCAGCCATCCCCAGAAACCGTCATGCTTTTTTTAGCCGTACTAATTGGCGGTGGCACTGGTATGGGTGTAGTTACTTTTCACTATTTAATCGAGCTGATTCACGACCTGACCCTAGTCAATCTCATGGGTGTGATTGGTGTTTGGGGTGCTTGGACTCTAGCCTGTGTGCCCACTCTAGGGGGCTTAATTGTCGGTTTGATGCGCTGGCGTACCCAAGACTTTGGCCCTGGACTATCATCTTTGATTGCTGCTTCTCAAGGCACCGAACTGAGACAACAACTACGACCTGTGACGAAGATGTTTGCGGCATCTGTGTCTTTGGGGACTGGTGCTTCTTTGGGGCCAGAAGGGCCAAGTGTAGAAATTGGCGCTAATTTTGGGATGTTATTGTCTCTGGTGCTACAAGTATCTCGAGAGCAACAGCGTTTGCTTTTGGGTGCTGGCGCGGCAGCAGGCTTGGCAGCTGGATTTAATGCTCCGATTGCTGGTGTATTTTTTGCGCTAGAGGTAGTAATAGGAGCTACTTCTTTTGCTACTTCTGCTGTCAGTGTAGTGCTATTAGCAGCAGTAGTCGCGGCATTAATTGCTCAAATTGGATTAGGGGCACAACCTGCTTTTGCCTTACCTGTTTATCAAGTCCGTAGTCCTCTGGAATTACCCATTTATCTGGGCTTGGGTTTGGGGGCCAGTCTAGTTTCTCTAACTTATACCCAATCAATTCGTCTAGCTAAAGCCTGCTTTGCTGGACAGGTTCCCGGTTTTAAATTTTTAGGACGAATTCCTAAGTATATTCATCCGATTATTGGCGGTGTGCTCATCGGTGCAATGGCTTTATATTTCCCCCAGATTATGGGTACTGGCTATGGCACTGTGCAAGCGATGCTGCAAGATGTGGAGTTTTCGCTGCAACTATTGGTAGTGCTGCTGCTAGTCAAGTTGCTGATGACAGCAATTAGTGCTGGAAGTGGTTTCGTGGGTGGGTTGTTTGCGCCAGCGATGTTTTTAGGTGCTTCTTTGGGGTCGGCTTATGCCAAAGTTGTAGCGGCGATCGCACCCACGATTGCCGCACAAATGGCAGCACCTCCAGCTTATGCAATGGTAGGCATGGCAGCAGTTTTAGCTGGCAGTGTTAGAGCACCGTTAACAGCAATTTTAATGCTGTTTGAACTCACCCGTGACTATCGAATTGTTTTACCTTTGATGGCGGCGGTGGGTTTAAGTGTGTGGTTAGTTGAGCGTATTCAGCCGACTTTTAATTCTAATTCTAATCTGCAACAAATAGGTCTTTCTGAGTTGAAAGATGATAAGGTGGACATTCTAGAGCAAATCTTAGTAGAAGATGCTATGCTCACCTGTCCAAAAAAGCTGCCTAAAACTTTAGGAGTGTTAGAGGCAGCTATAGAAATGACAGGCGATCGCACTCATAGTGCTTTAGTAGTTGATGAAGCCGAACAATTAGTTGGCATCGTTTCTCTAGAAGATATTAACCGTGCCCTTGCCATTTGGCAAAATTACCAGAATTCAACAACCGAAATTCCCAGTAATTTATCCAGCCAAACTCTCATGGAAATCTGCACCACTGAGATCCTTTATGCCTGGAGGGATGAACCCTTATCAGAAGCTTTAGATCGCATGGCTTTACGAGGTTTGCATCAATTACCAGTAGTAGCACGAGATAACCATGAGCGCATTTTGGGTTTACTAGAACGCGAACAAATTACATTAGCTTGCAATTTGGCGTTAACACGCAAGGCAATCCGTCACTACTTACCAATAGTGTCCACAACAGATATGGTGATTAGTCAATAGTCGTTAGCCAAAAATCTCAGTTATCAGGGGTAAGAGACACCTATTTTTCATAGGTGGTATGTTGCAAACGGAGCATGAATATCCGTTTGCAACCTTGATAACCGTTTACTATTCACTAGTTCAACACACAACAGTCAATACTTAGATTCTTGACTTTGGACTCTAGACTTTGGAATCTTGACTATATTTATTAAGCTGTAACTTCTAAAGTTTCAGCTTCTTCCCTTTCTTCTGGGTCTACTTGCCTTAAACGAATGTGCTTCTTACCCAAAGTGATCAGAAACTCATCACCTGGCTGAAGATTCATCTGTTTAGTATAAGCTGAACCTATTAGTAAGTTACCGTTTGATTGCACACTAATTCTATAGCTAGCACTGCGTCCACCACGCCCATTAGCGCTGGGTGTGCTGTCTAACTGAATGCCTTCAGCATCAATTAGGGCGTTTAAGAACTTCATCATATTGACGCGCTCTATGCCATTTTTAGTAACGGTATAGTAACCGCACTTCTTGGCTTTGTCTTCTTTGCTCTCACTCTCCAACTCCTTGACTTTCTTAAGGAGTTCTTCACCGACTAGGGGTTCAATTTTTTTCTGTTTAGGCATCAACTTAGGTCGAAAACGAATGTTTGAAGTGGCTGAATCGATTTTATTTTAGCTGACATTGAGCTAGTAGGAACATACTCCTTTATTTTTGATCTCAGCCTAGCCAAGTATATTACACTCATAGGCGTAATTGTTACTCAATTACTAAATATTTTTAGACAATCTATTTTTTTGAATGCGGGGAATGCTGATAACTATATATAGTTTGTGAATTACTGCTAGACTATAGTTGTTTAAGTTTTCTAAACTACCGCTAAAAAGGTTGTCTACTTGCTGAATTTGATGCTTGGGGCACAAAATGATAAGCAAAACTGATCCTTAGTCAAGGGTCAAGAGTCAAGATTCAAAACTAAATATTAGAACTCTGGACTTTGAGCTTTTGACTCTGGACTAAACAATAAACCCTGCAAGCATGAAACTAACTACCAAAGGACACTACAGTGTAAAAGCTTTGCTAGATTTAAGCTTACAACCAAGTTATGGGCCTGCATCTGTCAGAGCAATTGCCAAGCGTCAAGATATTCCTGCTCCTTACCTAGAAAAGTTGCTGATAGAAATGCGTCGTGCTGGTTTAGTCAAATCAATTCGCGGTAGCATTGGTGGATACCAATTAGCACGAGAGCCTGTACAAATTTCTATCGGACAAATTTTAGAAGCAGTCGGTGAAGCGATTACCCATTTACCTAGACCTACACCCACACCAGCACAAACTGAAGACTGGGTAACATTCACCCTCTGGCAGAGACTCAACCAAAAACTCAAAGAAGCTTTGTATAGTATTACGCTGGCCGACCTTTATTATGATGCTCGCAGCTGGCAAGCATCCCTTGGAGAAGAAGCCAATTTTGTGGTTTAGTCAATGGTCAATGGTCATTGGTTATTCACAAAGGACAAAGGAGAAATGACATCGGCCATCATCTTAATTATTGCTGCCGGTTTAGATTACTTAATTGGTGATCCCTGGGGATGGCCCCATCCAGTGCAAGCTATGGGGTGGGTAATTTCTCACCTGACTAAATCCGCTCACAAATATTGTCATCATTCTTTAACACAACGCCTAGCTGGAATTGCACTAGGCATAATCTTAATAGTTGGGAGTGGTTCTATTGGCTGGTTGATAATTTATAGTGCTAAATCCCTACATCCGTTATTGGGAATTTCCTTAGAAAGCATTCTCCTCGCCAGCTGTTTTGCTTTGTCAAGTTTGAGAACAGCAGCAGTTGCTGTTTTAAAACCATTAAGAGGCGGAAAGTTGGCAGAGGCTCGTAATATTTTAAGTAATTATGTGGGTCGAGATACAGAAAATCTTTCAGAAGTAGAAATTTTGCGTGCCGTTTTAGAAACAGTCACAGAAAATGCTACTGATGGGGTGATGGCTCCGCTTTTTTATGCAATTGTGGGAGCATTCATCCCATTTGTAGGGGCTGCCCCTTTAGCTTTAGCATACAAAGCTAGTAGTACCCTGGATTCGATGATTGGTTATCGAGAAGCACCTTATACTTATTTGGGGTGGTTTAGCGCCAGGTTAGAAGATTGCTTAACTTGGGTTCCTTGTCGCTTCACAGTAATGACTTTGGCATTATTGTCAGGTGAACCGTTGTATGTGTGGCGAATTTGTCGCCGGGATGCTGTTAGTGATCCTAGCCCTAATTCTGGATGGAGTGAGTGTGTCTATGCGGCGATTTTGGGTGTACAAATGGGAGGTACGAACTGGTATCGGGGAGTTGCTAAATATAAACCACCTTTGGGAGATGCAATTTATCCCATAACACCAAGTACTATTGAGAGAGCTTTGCAATTGACAGCATATTGTTTTTTACTTTGGTTAGGGGTAGCGATCGCTATATTATTAATACCCCTAAATAGGTAAATATAGTTAATTTACTGCTCAGAGGTATCGGTTTATGGCTATGTCTGTCAAAGTAGTTGAAATTCTATCATCAGAAGAACTCCGTCGCACCGTGACTCGCCTTGCCTCTCAGATTGTGGAGCGGACGCGGGATTTATCGCAACTGGTACTCTTGGGCATTTACACTAGGGGTCCACTGTTAGCTGAATTACTGGCGCGACAAATTGAGGTACTAGAAGGCATATCTGTAGAGGTAGGTGCGTTGGATATCACATTTTATCGAGATGACCTCGACAAAATTGGGTTGCGGACTCCAGCGAAAACCAATATCCCTTTTGACCTGACAGGGAAGACAGTTGTCCTCGTGGATGATGTAATTTTTAAAGGTAGGACGATTCGCGCTGCTTTGAATGCAGTTAATGAATACGGTAGACCAGAGGTAATTCGTTTGGCTGTTTTGGTAGATAGGGGTCATCGAGAGTTACCGATACATCCAGATTTTGTTGGGAAAAAACTACCTACAGCGAAAGAAGAGGTGGTCAAGGTTTATTTACAAGACTTGGATGGTCGGGATGCGGTGGAGTTGATTGCAGATTAGGGCATGGGGCATTGGGGGTGAAGGACATGAGGGAGATGACAGAGTGCAGATAGGTACTGTTACAACTCCTGTTCTTCGTCATAGAACCAAGCTTCTGCCACAAGTGTCAGCCCAATTAAAAAAACAAAGCAGAGAATTGAAAACCAAAATATTTGCATCATGGCTACTATATCCCCCGGCTTTATCACAGTAGGAATTACCTTTAAGATATCGAGTTTTTGTGAGGTTAAAAATAAGTTGCAACAAAGGTTAAAGAAAAAATTTAGTTGAGCAATTAACTCTTTCTTCCACATGCAAAATTTTTAGGAAAAAGCGATCGCTCACAGTTAAGTACAGCTTTGCATTAATTTGTGGTTTTTTTAATGCAGAGGTATGCTGAGTCAGCGTGCAGGGGTGCAGAGTCTTGATGAATTTAATTCGTTATGAACTTATGAAATCATGTACTAACTAGAAATCCAAATTTATCTGTGTGAGGCAAGATAGAGGAGCGAGTCAATTACCCCTCATCTGCCTCACTTACAACTACTTCGGCTGAATGGGCGTCAAGGCTACACCTTTGTAATAGTGTCCCAAAATTTGCAGATGGTTTGCACCTCGCTGGGCAAGATTATACGCTCCCCACTGACTCATACCTAAGCCGTGGCCGTAACCCAATCCTTGGAGTACAAAGCTACCGTCTGCCCCTTTGCTGACATTGAAACGGGTGCTTTTGAGTCTGAGGGCGGTACGCACATCTTCACCTTGTAATACCTTTGTGCCCTTATCACCGACAATTCTCAAAGCTTTCACACTGCGGAAAGGAGAGAATGCCTCTGCAACTACATCTTTGACATTACCTACACCAGAAATTCTGGCGCTAATTTCAGTTGGGGAGAAGGTTCTTACCCAATTGCACTCTTTAATATTTTGATCGTAGTCTTGTACAGCACGCAGGTATGGTAAGGTGTTACCCCAAACATCTTCCACATTTTCCGTATGTCCACCAGAGCAAGCATGGAAAACAGAGAGAATAATTTTGTTGTTATGAGTTAGTACTTTCCCGGCGGTAGAATCCACGGCGGCGTAAGTATTAGGAGATTCACTAATCACGCCTTTGTAAATTTGCCAACGATCTGGGCTAGCACCTAAATCATAAATGGGATTAGTAGTGCGCTGTTTTTCTCGCTCGTAGAGGGCATAGGTACGGGCAGCGATCGCTTGGGCTTTTAGTGCTTCTGGGGGCCATCTAGAATCCATTTCGCCACCGATGACGCTATAGAGATATTCTTCTAAAGCTACCCAGTTAACAGCAGTTAAGCCTTTGTCGGTGGGGACAACTAGAGTTCTCCCCCGATACCAGCGATCGCCAATATAAACAAATCCTTTGTCTGTCGGCTCAATCCAAAATAAACCAGATTGCCATTTATCTAAAGCTACTCCACCGGGCACAGCTTGGGCATAAAAAGCAGTTCTCGCTGGTAATTGTCCGAGACTACGACCAGTGCTATCTTTGACTGTTGCAGTTGTAGAACTGCCAACACTTACTTGGTTGACATTCCTCTCTATTGCTACCCGCAAGATGACAGATGCTTGTGCTGGAGCAACTAAAGCAAACCACAGGAGGATACCTACCCACCAAGGACGTCCTTTAATTTGGGAAAATAAAGAGCCTAATAACAGTTGGAATTTCATGCTGCTCGTCTAATCACATTGAGTATCTATTGGACACTTGCTTATACAGTAGTTTCCCATAGATAATACAGGAACTCACTCATCTAGATGAACTACCAGGAACTAACAACGCGCTAGGCGTGTTTTTTGTTTTTTTGACTCAAGCTGGAGTTTTCATATTCTCTCTACAATAGCGTCTACCTATCAGATGAGACAGATTGATCAATGTAGGGGGTTCCCACATCTTACTCATTATGCATTTCGGTTAGCATTCAGAATAAAAAGAATCAGCTAATTTTCATTTATGTTGATGCTAAAAAGTCTTGCTGTATCAGATTTACAGCAAAATAAAGTGTGAAATTTGTGCAAGGTTGTGAGCATCTAGCAAGAGAGTTACACCTGATGAAATAATTTTATCGGAGATGGCAAGTATTTCCAGCAAATTTATAGTTTTGATCAGTAGAATACAGTTGGTTGTAGATATAAAGCTTGTCAACTAAGAAAATGCTGGAAAGCGTGGTTAATTTAAGCGATGGGCTACGCCCCAACCTAGGCGATCGCACTGTGGAAGAGATTCCCGCAGGTGGCAATGACCCGGATTATTTTGACTCTCAAGAGGTATGGTATCCAGTATTTTATCTTGATGATCTGGATAAATCCCAGCCGATGCCTTTTACATTATTGGGGAGAGATATTGTGATCTGGTGGGACAAGCAAGCTCAACTTTGGCGGGCGTTTGCCGATCAATGTCCCCATCGCCTTGCACCTCTTTCAGAAGGCAGGGTTACGGAGGATGGGCTGTTGGAGTGTCCCTATCATGGCTGGGCGTTTGCGGGTTCTGGTAAATGCGATCGCATTCCGCAGCAGGTTACAGGTGGTACGGCAGAGACTTCTGGGCGGGCTTGTGTGGCATCGCTACCGACAACAGAACGCCAGGGTTTATTGTTTGTCTACCCTGGAAAACCAGAGAACGCCACTAAAACTAAGGTTCCCATCGTTGACCCATTAGCGGAAACACCAAGTGAATGGGTATGTTTGAATACATTTCGTGATTTACCTTACGATGCGCTGACACTGCTAGAAAATGTTTTGGATTCCAGCCATCTGCCTTTCACGCATCACCGTTCGGTAGGCAATAGAGCCAACGCTGTTCCGGTGGAGTTGGAGGTCATATACTCTGGAAAACAAGGGTTCACAGGTGTCTGGGAGGAAGGGCCACGCCGGGGTACACTAGGACGCCAAGACACAAAGTTTATTGCCCCTGGGTTAATGTGGCATGACCTCACATCTCAGCAGTTTGGTAGGACTGTGACTGTTGTCTATGCTACACCCATCCGCAAAGGTGAATGTCGCCTGTTCGCCCGTTTTCCTTTTAAGTTTCCCAATAAACTTCCTGGTTTATTGATGAAGTTGACCCCACGTTGGTATTCCCACCTGGGACAAAATGCAATTTTGGAAGATGACCAAATTTTCTTGCACTACCAGGAACGTTATTTGGAAGCCAAGGGTGGGAGCAGTAATTTTGCTAAGGCTTTCTACCTCCCCACCAAAGCAGACAGCTTTGTCTTTGAGTTGCGCCAGTGGGTGAATGATTACCAAGCCAACCCATTTCCAGGAGAAGCATTACCGCCGAGATTGTCTAAAGAGCAGTTATTAGACCGTTATCATTCTCATACAAAGAAGTGTGCTAGCTGTAGGGCGGCGTTAGCTAGAATTCAGCAATTGAAATTTTGGTGTGCGGTGTTGGGTGCGATCGCTTGGATAACTCTACCACTGCTGGTGTTCTTTTTGGACAACACATCATTGTTAGCAGTTGGGTTTACCACAGTCACCCCCCTAGCCTTTGGTGCTACATGGCTGGGACTGAGTAACTTAGAGCAAAAATTTTACATTGGTAGAGCCATTCCCCCACGGAATTTGCCGGAGAAAAAATAAATTTTTCGTTACCATTAGCACTGTTGAAATAATTCCCCAAAGCTTTTAGCCGCCGCATCTGGTTGAGACACAATCTCGACAATTTTATTTTTTGCTGTTGGTTCAAATAGGGCTTCTACACTAACCTGGGCAACTTTTTGCCGGGGAATGCTGCCATCAAATAAGGTATCAGCACTCTGCATGATGATCGGGTTGGAGTTATCTTCATTCTTTAACCCACCGGGACGGACAATCGTGTATGTAAGACCGCTTTTTTGAATGTATTCCTCAGCTTGCTTTTTCCAAACCAAAACCAGCCAAAACAAATTCAGGGGATGGAATAGCAGGGAAGTACACAAAGAAGAAACCAAAACAAAATGCTCAATTCCCTTGGCTTTAGCTACATTAACTAAATTTTTAGTTCCTTCAAAATCCACTTTATAGGGGCCAGTGGGATCAAAGCTAGGTCTGGCTCCAGTAGCACACAGTAGGACTGTGCTATCTCCCAAAGCAGCATTTAAGCTGTCTGAGTTTAATATATCACCCACTATTAACTCAGCTTCAGGAGGTAAAATCTCTCTGGCTTTCTGTGTATCTCGCACCAAAGCACGGACAAGAATATTACGCGCTATCAGTTCTTGCACAATTCGGCGACCCGTTTCGCCTGTGGCCCCTGCTACAAATGCTCTCATGATAAACGCTATCCTATAAATCTGTTATATGATTGTTCAGCTTCCTATTGTAGTGATTCTATGAAGTTCATGACAGATTGATAAGGATTTCGCCAAAATATAATCTGAGTGCGAAACTACCCACGCAGGCCGGGAATGATGAATATAGACAAACGCCAAAGAATACAGGAACGCATGTATGCTTTCGAGAAACGGTGAATACCCATCTTTGGAAATAACAGAAGCAATTTTACCTGTGGCGTCAGGCCAAGCAGAAGCTGAGGATGCACTCACAGGAGTAAATGTAGCGACGCCTACAAAATTTTATGGTCGCTATCAAGATTATATGGAAATGTATGCACCAGCACAAACAGTTGCTGAGTATCTTAATGGTCATGCTTCATGGTTTTTGCGCTGTGCTGAACCCATGAAGGTGCATCCACTGGGAGAAAATGGCTACGCTGTAATCGTGGGGAAATTTGGCTCTTTTGGTTATGAAATTGAGCCAAAAGTTGGCTTGGAACTCTTACCCCCAGAGTCAGGTGTCTACCGCATTCGGACTATCCCTGTTCCTGATTACCATCCCCCTGGTTATGACGTAGACTATCGAGCATCGCTACAGCTATTAGAGGATGTAGTCAAGGATGCTCCCTCTCATCTAGCGGAGGTAACACGAGTGGAATGGGAATTAGATTTGGAGGTTGAACTTCATTTTCCCCGGTTTATTCAGCGATTACCCAAGTCTTTAATTCAATCTACAGGCGATCGCTTACTTAATCAAATTGTTCGCCAAGTCTCCCGCCGTTTAACACGCAAAGTCCAAGAAGATTTTCATCAGTCTTTAGGATTAACTTTTCCCGCCAGTTTTAAGAAAAAGAAATGAGTCCGGAGTCCAGAGTCAAGGGTCAAATTTCATGACTCTGGACTCTTGACTAACTATGCATTAGTCAGAATTCTTTGGACAATTTGCATACCAGTCACAGCCTGCCAAGCAAACAGCCCCAAAAGTGTAAAATTCAGTAAAATATGGGTTACACGCGCCCAATTTGCTCCTTTTTGCATATAAGGAGACAAAGCAGCAGAAAAAGCCACAATACTTGTGACGCCGAGTCCTACTAAAAGATGAGGCCCAACAAACAACTTACCATTATTAATGTAAGTAACAGCCATACCGCCAATTGAGCCTGCTACTAAGAGACCTAAGAGTATAGACCCAATTTGGTGATGCTTAATGGTATATCTACCTTTAATTAGTTCTTTTTTCTCTTCACCTTGAGCGTTTCTAGTACGCTGTACTTGTAACCCCAGGTAGGCAGCATAAAGCGAGAGTGCGAATAGTGCCCACATGATCAGTGGGTGAAAGAAATTCAGCCAATACTTAAATGATGCAGAAAGTTCCAAACTCATAGTGTTCTCGCTTGATTCTTAAATCTTCATAAAAATTAGCATAACTCTATTTTCAGTGTTCGCAGAAGTAGATGGCGGAAAGTAGAGATACGGAGATGAGTAAGCAATTTGCAAATTACCCTGATCTCCCTCATCCTCCACTCCCCCTCTTGCAAAAGTGGATAAACAATCTCAGACTAAATTCTGAGGCTAAATCCACAAAACCCGCCTATGCGGAATCTTATCCATGACTGAAAACAAAGATTTGCTGTTGCTGGTAGCTGCTAAAAGTGGTGATATGAAGCGGCTGTGTACCCTACTAGCTGCCGGTGTCGAGGTAGACGTGTGCGATCAAGATGGCACTACGGCGTTAATGTTTGCTGCTAATCTAGGCTATACAGAAATTGTGCGATCGCTATTGGATGCTGGAGCTAAAATTAATTTACCCAGAAGGCGCTACGGATTGACGGCTTTGATGTTAGCTGCGAGTGCTAATCAACTGGATACCGTAAAACTTTTAGTGTCTAGGGGTGCTGATGTTAATACCACCAACGAAGATGGCAGCACAGCTTTGATGGCAGCAGCGCTTAAAGGTTATGTTGATGTAGTAAAAGTTCTACTGGCTGCTGGAGCTCAGGTAAATGTCGCAGATCAAGATGATGACACCGCCTTGAAATTAGCAGTGAAGCACGGACATACAGCCGTTGTGCAAGCAATCCTACAAAGTAATACAGATGTCAATACTAAAGATGAAGATGGCGAGACACTGTTAATGATCGCCGCAGACTTGGGATATGTGGATGTTGTGCAAACACTGCTAGCAGCTGGGGCTGATGTGCAGGTAAGAAATCAGGATGGCACAACTGCCCTATTAGCAGCCGCAGCCGCAGGAAATAGCGGGATTGTGGCAGCGTTACTTGATCAATGTGCCGAGATGAATCTCCAAGATGGAGATGGTGAAACAGCCCTACATCTTGCGGTTGTGGAAGGTTACGTTGATGTGGTGCAGGAATTACTTAACAGGGGTGCAAATTTTCAAATTAGGAACTACCTGGGTGATACACCTCTACTTGTAGCCGCCTTGCAGGGACACAGCCAAATTGTTGAGGCTTTGCTGCGTTCCGGGGGGGAAATTCACGGGAAAAATCTGGGTGAGACACCTTTAACCCTAGCAGCATCCCAAGGACATACCCAGACAGTGGAGGTGCTACTAAATTACGGTGCTGATGTTAATATCCCTACTGATGATGGCAAAACGCCTTTACTCAAGGCAGTAGAACGTAACCACCCAGAGGTGATGCAGCTACTACTGGCTAAGGGGGCAAATGTAAATGTTCAAGACTCTGCCGGCGCAACAGCTTTAATATGGGCAGCGTCAGGAGGTTATTATCAAGCTGTACAGGTACTGCTACAAGCTGGGGCAGATGTAAATTTAAAAAATCGCGGTGGTTACACAGCTTTGATGATTGCGGAATTTAATGGCTACAGAAATATAGTCAGGATTTTACAGCAAGCTGGGGCACAGGAATAATTACTTTTTACTTCTTAAACTCAAGCCTCTACACTTACTGCTGAAGAAATCAATCACTCAAGGAAACAAAATATGCATTGGTCGCATCCATTAATCAATTTATCTCAAAATTGGCTATTCCAGATTTCCGCCTTCATTGCCCAAGCTACCCCGTCCCCCACTCCTACACCTAAAACATCTCCCTCTCCTGCTGCGGATGTTGAGTTACTTAAAAGTCAAATTCAATTTTTACAAGATGCCAATACGCAACTTAATAATAGTTTTGGCAGCTTTGTGAGTGCAATAAATCTTTCTTTTGTCGTACTTGGTGTACTTTTTGGAGTTATTGCTGCGATTAGTATTTACTTTTTTAACCAAAGTCTTAAAGATGCCAAGCTATTGATACGTGAAGAAGTTGAACGACGGCTGAAATCTGTTGTTGATGAGACAGTTGGACAAGAAGTTAGTAACTTAAAACAAGTTTTAGACCGAGAAAAAATTGTTGGTGAAATAACTATTGATTATTTTATCCCCTCACCTCAAGCAATCTTGCCAGATGATTATCCCGAAGAATATGAGTTTTTAGCAGCAAGAGGTTTTAAAGAAACTCGTTTATTGAGTGCCTCTAAGCGAGTTAAATTTTCCGGAGATGTGGTAATTTTAGATTTAGTAAATTATGCTTTGATAGACGATAGCGAAAAAATTAATAAATCGGAAGCAGAAAATGCTCAACTGCTGGAAATACGAGTTGCAGAAACACTCAACAAAATTGTTAATAGAGTGAATTCTAAATCTATACTGGTTGTCTATATTCGTCCTGGCAAGCAAAGGATAAATGCCATTGATGAATTGTCAAAATCTGTGAAATACTATGCTTCTGCAAATACTCCCGTCAGCTTGATGGGCGTAGTTGTTGATTCAGCGTACGTGGCACATGGAATGAAGTAAAAACTAAAAAGATAAAAGTAAAAAGTGAACTTCCTTTTTCTTGTTCTCTCACTACGCAAGTAATACCAATTTTAATAATCTTTGCCATAGATGAATGGTTGGTAAGGGCAACCGTACCCTGCAATCTATTTTTCGCATTCTTTTTCAAATCAGTATAATTTCACTAATCAAATCGGATTGATATACGTTCCTGAAATCAAGCTACAAAAATCCCCTTGTTTAGTATTTAAGTTTACATTCATATCTAAGTATATAATCTTGGAAATTTCTCTGTAATTTTCCGGAATAGAGATGTTCTCTTGTGATTACAATCATGGTGCTTAAAAATACTATGTGATACAGTACGAAGCACCAAGTGACGTAATTGACAGGGCTATTTATCTTGATATGAAAGTATAAATTTAATGAAAATTAGTCTTTACCAGCGTAAGTTATACGCGTTATTGCGATCGCCTACAACACCAAACCCACAGCAAAATATTTTACAGCACTTGTCGTGTCTGAAGTCACATGAAAATGAACTAAACCAATGGTGGAGTCAAAACGGGAACAACACTCAGCCAGACAATATTGCAGAAAAAATCGCTGCTTCCTCTGACTGTATCAACCTGTTGGAGAATCCCACTCAACCGCCACAAATTACTATCAAGCACCCCATCAGTGGACAAGAGCAACAAATTGATGCAGGGAATGTCAACAACAGCATAGCTGATATTCCCGGTTGGATTACTCGTGAAACTGATGCCAAGATAGTATTTTGGTGGTTTTGGCGATTTTATCCAGAAGTACTACAAAGCCAGCAACCCGATGCTTTGCTGTATCCAGCATATAAAGTGATTCCAGATTGTCCGTTGCATAGCTACCAAAGTACGGTGTCTGCGTTATCTGGTGCAATGTTTCCCGATGCTGGTGATTTATCAAAACCTAAGACACCTTATTTATTGATATTTTCCTTTTCCCCAGTTCAAGAATTCATTAAGTCTTCGCGGAAGTTTTTAGATTTTTGGGCTGGTTCCTATTTGCTACACTATCTCAGCGTCACGTTGTGTTGGGAAGTTGCCAAGGAACTAGGTTCTGATAGTGTAATTGTACCAACACTCTGGAGTCAAGAAGTTATCGATGCCTTGATACTGAAAGAATATCAAGAATATCCAGATTTTGCTGCGGATTTTGCACGTTTTGGCAATGGTGAAAATCCAGTAAATCTTACTGCCAAAATCGCTATGGTGATGATATCTGTGAGTAAATGATATCTTGTCCTTTCCACTCTAGGGTCTTTTATTTGTGTGAAGTATTCCTGAACATTAGTCGTTATCTCAAAGCTATCTATGCTGGGTGCAAAAGATGCTTTGGTTTTGCTTTTCTTGTTCTCAAATCCGGTTGGCATTACTCGAACCTTGCACCTCAATGTATTAAATATTACCCTACCTCAGATAGTGCCACTTTGTTTCCAACTTGATTGCTGATCAGACAAGTCCGCTTGTCAATAGGGTTTGAGACGCGCTGACCCTGTAATAATAAGTGCTATATTACCTACGATGGCTATGATAGTTCTTGGGATGAATGGGTCAGCACTGTACGCTTCCGGGCATCATTTCAAGTCGGGGATTCAGTGAGAATTTTATGGAAAGGGAAATGGTATCAAGGGCGAGTTTTAGAAGTTATTAATGGTCTTTATAAAATTACTTATAATGACTACGATAGCTCTTGGGATGAGTGGGTTGAACCTGCCAGAGTAAGCAGGTAGGGAATATCTCTCTTTTATAAATTGACAGGGACGATTTCACTTGTTGGAGTCGTCCCTTAAATCTCAAGCTTCTATTATCTAGAATTTTATTTTGAATTGATTCATGTTTATTGATTAAACAGAAAAAATGCTGTTTGGCATAATCCCACAATAAAACCTAAGATACCACCCAAAGTCACAATTGCCTGTAATTCATTTTTGACAATTCCCTCAATAGCAGCTTCTAAATCGGCAGGCGAGGTGGATTTGACGCGATCAACAATTACTTGATCTATTGACAAAATGGGAATTACCTGAGTCACAATTGCTTCCAAATCTTTTTCCAAATATCGCTCTAAAATTAGAGCTAACTCTTGACTGACAACTTCTAACGAAGTACTGACAACAGGTGAAGCACTGAGACGATTTAGCAGCAACAGAGCAATATTTTCCCAATCTACAGATTCAGTTAATCCTTGGAGTAAATCACTGCCACTATTTTGGAGATAATGACGGACACTTTCTCTTGTCGTCTTGCGTAATTGCCGGACTGTGCCAATTGGCAAGTTTTGTAATGATAAATTTTGTAGTAGCTTTTTGATGCGATCGCGCATTTGCAAATCTTGAGTTAATTCTTGCAAACGACGATTAGTAGCCTCTTTTTCATCCAAGCAGTAAGTCCGTAATCTGGTGAGGGTATTCCGTAAGCCAAATAAATTTGCTACTACCCAATAAGTACCACTGCTTTTTTCCCGAAAGCTTTCATCGACAATTTGAATTGTGCGATCCGTCAAAAAATCAACTATCGTTTGTCGCAACACATCTGGTGGTATGACTACTTGCAACAACCAATCAGCTAGCCTGATTGATTGTTCTTCACTCAGCTGAAATTCCAGCAATACTTGGTCAAAAATCTGATTGATCTGGACTTCCAAAAAGTCTTCGCGCCGTGCCAAAACCTTCAAAAGACGTGGCAAGGATTCTCCTAGTAAATCCCGCAAAATTCCTGCCACAATTTTGGCACTTTTTTGACTTTTATCCTCCGATTGTACTTGGGCGATCGCTAGCTGTAACAACCAAAGAATAGCTGCCTGCACCCGTTCTGTTTGCAAGAGACGACGCGTCAGCTTTTGCAACTCCTCTGGTGTCAATAGTGACCCCATAATTGTATCGGAAATCCTCTGAGCCAGGCGTTCCTGGTTGTGAGGAATCAAGCCAGGAGTGAATGGTAATCTTCGCCCAGCAACATAAATTGCTCGGTAGGGACGAAATAACATTTTGATGGCTATATCATTCGTGAAATAGCCAATGACTCCACCTAATATCGGGGGAGATATGTAAAGCCAGAAATGAGACCAATCCACAGGATTTTGGACTTACAGTTGATAACTGGTAATCTGTCAAGGTTTTAGAGTCCAGAGTCCAGGGTCAAAAGTCAAAAGTTATTAACATATAATAGCTATTCCCTATTGCCCATGCCCCACGCCCGATGCCCTATTCCCTAATTTAAGATTTACTGACTACCAGCACTCCCATCATACCGTTCGCAATGGGATAGTGTGTGGCGTGTGCAAAACCAACTTGATGCGCTAACTCTACTTGCTCTTTGCCGATGGGAAAGCGATCTAAGCTAGGACTGATGTAAGCATATTCTTCCTTGACACCTAATCTCGTCGCCATTGGTACGACAATATTCTCTAGATACCACTGCTGAAAGGTGCGTAGCTGGGGATGACTAGGCCGATGAAAATCTAGAATTGCGGCTTTGGCATCTGGTTTTAAGACGCGGTGTAACTCTTGGAGGCTGCGAGGAACATCTTTAACATTTCTTAACCCATATCCCATTGTGGCGGCGTCAAATTGATTGTCTGCAAACGGTAAATTGAGGACATCGGCTTCTACCCAGGTGATATGCGGTTGGGGGTATTGCCTTTGGGAGCGTTCTTTGGCAGTTGCTAAGAGGTTGCAGGAAAAATCCACGCCGTAAACATGCCCAGTTGCACCTACACGCCTAGCCAAACTCAAAGCGATATCACCACTGCCACAACATAAGTCTAGGCAAGTATGTCCCGGTTGAGCAGCGCTCCATTTGATAGCCATTTCTTTCCAGATGCGATGTTGTCCCAGACTCAACCAATCATTCAATTGATCATAAACAGGAGCAATACGATCAAAAATGGCGCGAATTTCATCAGTCATGGTTTATTTGTCATTGGTCATTTGTCCTTTTTCCTTTGTCATTCACTAGGGACAAATGACGCCGGATGACTAGACGGTGGTGGGATGGCGACGACTACTAGTTAGAGCGATCGCTACCAGTTCCACTGATAAATGGATTAACTTTAATTCATCATCGCGCAAAGTGTATGGTTCTTTCCACTGTAGCGACAACACTCCCATAACTTGATTGCGGTAGGCAATGGGGATGACTAAGTGTGCTTGCACACCAGTCTGTTGGTAGTGGGGAACACTAGCTAATTTTTGATCCTTGAGTATATTTGATGATAGTTGGATTTTTCCAGTGGCGATCGCCTCAGTTGCCAATGGATCTTGAGATAGCCAGTTTTCTAAAATACCTTCATGACTGTAAGACCCTTGAGTTGTCACTAGGGTATTTCCCTCAATTAGCTGTAGAATACAGCCATCTGACCCAAAGCTATCACTGAAAGCTGTAGCAATTGGTGTTAAGGTTTCCTCTAAGCTAGTAGCAGCTTGTGTTACTTCTACCAAAACAGTCAGCAACGCCATTTGGGCATTAGCACAGCGTAATTCTTCTGTCCGTTGCTTGAGTAAGTCGTAGGTTTCTGCGGCCCTTTGAACTACAGCTTTGAGTTCCCCAGGGTCCCAAGGCTTGGTAATATATTTGTAAACTTGCCCGGCGTTAATCGCCTCTACTAAGTCTTCAATATCCGTAAACCCGGTGAGGATAATCCTGACTGTATCAGGAAACTGAGGTACAGTTTTGCTAAGAAACTCTGTTCCCTTCATTTCAGGCATCCGTTGATCGGAAATAATCACCGCTACTTCGCCTTCAGTTGCTAGTATTTCCAATGCGTTCATGCCGCTATCAGCTTTAAGAACATGAAAATCTCGACGAAATGTGCGATACAGCAAATCCAGATTATCTGGCTCATCATCCACTACAAGAATTTTGAGTTTTTTTGGTCTGACTAAACTCATTAATTGACGACGAACTGTATTAATTTCTGTACTGGGATTATCCATAAGATAATGCCTTTAAATATTTACTCTTTTGTTATATTCCATACTCAGCTTAGTTGATAATTTGCAACAAGCCTTGCGGGTATTTGCGGATGTATTATGGGTTAAATGAAACTAATGGGAATCGGGCATGGGGGCAGCCCTGGGTTGCGGAGAGAAATTGCCGTTCTTTCCGGCAAACTTCGGGAGGTTTCCCGGAGCTTTCGGAGTCACCGGCTCCGTTGTAGCAAGTGGCGTCATGGGGAATGGGGATAAGCAGCGATGGGTAGAGCTAATCCACTGTTACATTAAAATAGTACAGGCTAGTTATTTATTACCTAATGACCAATGACATCTGGCTGAGTCAAAAATACCAGATTATAGACCTTAATTCGTAATCCTTTTCTTATCCTCCCTATTTTTGAATTTTGCATTGTTTATGACAGATACACCACCAAACGCTCAAAATGCTGATCAAGCTGCTTCCGAAGTTGTAGAAGAATTTTTACGCAAGTTGAGGCAAAAACAAGGTAACTGGGTGGAATGGGGAGTAGCGATCGCTTACTTGCTCAAAGCTGGTTACAATCCCCAAGAGATTTTTGAGGCGACTGGATTTGAGCCGGTGCAACAAAATCAGGTGGTGGTTGGCTCTCAAGTTTACAATTCTTTAGAAAAGGGCGGGGCATCGGAGGCAACGCGATCGTATTATGCCCAACGGGGGAGTGATATTTTATATGAACTACGCCTGCTCACCCACGAAGAACGGGCGGCGGCAGCTGACTTAACTTTCCTCCACAAAGTTGATGCTGATGAAGCACGGGAAGTAGCCAAGGCTATTAAAGATTTCTCCCGATTCCGCACTTTACCCGCAGGATTCGAGGCCCATCCAGGCGACGCTGTAGCTTATCAAGCGTGGAAACTGGCTCGCCAAAACTCAGATTTGCAAGAGCGATCGCGCTTAATTGCCAAAGGGTTACGCTTTGCTCATACGCAATCAGCTAGGCAACAAATAGAACAGTTACTTACAGACTTTACCACTATTCCTAAACGTCCGGCTCCACTCTTACCCTTTTACCGCCTGGATTCTGAGGAAGAATTACCTAGAATTATTCCTGTAGTTGGCGAGTTACCATTAACACCACAAGACCTACAAGCTGTCCCCATAGTGACAGAAATTGAACCATTCCGCTTAGTGAAATTTAATGGTGAGCAAGCTTGGATACCCTTACCTGGTTGGCAAACTCTATTGAGTGCAGAAGACCCAGTCGCAATTTTAGCATCTAGCGATCGCCTCCCCAACAATACACAACCCCAACCCGGAAAAGTACTCATAGTTGTAGATCGCGCCCAAAGAGACTGGGATGCTTCTAGCTACTTTGTTGTGGAACACGTTGGGGAATTAGATATTCAATGGCTGGAAACTGAACCAGAAACTCCCGTATTAGGACGAGTAATTGTCATCGTGCGTCCAAAGAGAATTCTGGATGAGGAAGTCACCAAAGATTCTTGGCAAATTGACGAATAGCAATATATAGAATTACCGCCACCCCTACCTGATAGGGGTTTTATCTTGATATTATTTTTGGTATAAACGCCAAGTCACCAATCATAAAGATGTGAGGTTACTACTTAATATTTGCGAGAAAGTGGAAGTATTATTCAGAACAGCGCAAAATTTTGTAGCAGATTAGGCAGGCAAATATGGCAAAGGTGGCATTGCTGATTGGTATAAGTGAGTACGAACCAGGATTGAATCCACTGCCAGCAGCCGTTAAAGATGTAGAAGCAATCGCACGGGTTTTGAACGACCCAGAAATGGGTGCATTTGATCAGGTCAAGCCTTTGACTAATCCTGATCCGCAGTTGATGCAATACGAAATTGAAACTCTGTTTTCAGAGTGCAATAAAGACGATTTAGTACTACTGTTTTTCTCTGGACATGGAATCAGAGATAACAGTGGTAAGCTCTATTTTGCTACCAGTATTACCCGTAATAATTTGAAAGGAGAATTAATCAGGTCAACTACAGTTCCTGCCAGTTTTGTTCATGAAGTGATGAAAAATAGCCGTGCGCGGCGACAAGTAGTGATTTTAGACTGTTGCTTCAGTGGGGCATTTGATCCTGCTTTGCAGGCGAAAGATGATAGCTTCATAGATTTACAAAGTCAGTTGGGGGCAGAGGGGCGAGTAGTTCTTGCTTCATCCAGTTCGACGCAATATTCCTTTGAGCAGACAGGTTACCATCTATCGCTTTACACTCGTTACCTAGTAGAAGGTATTGAGACAGGGGCAGGAGACCAAAACGAAGACGGTAAAATCTCAATTCGGGAACTGCATGAATATGCTGCTAGCAAAGTGCAGGAAACAGCACCCAATATGACGCCCAAGCTAATTACTATCAAGGATATGGGCTTTGATATTGTGTTAGCAAAAGCCAAAATTACTGACCCTCGGCTCAAGTATCGTAGGCAGGTGGAAAAGTACTCTAGTCGTGGCAAGATTTCTTCAATTGGGCGCACAATTTTGGATACTTTGCAGTATCAGTTGGGTATATCTTTAGAGGTTGCTAGAGAAATTGAACAGGAGGTGTTACGCCCATATAAAAAACGTCTGGAAAATTTGCAACGATATCAACAGGCATTTGCATCAGCCATTGTGTACGAATACCCGCTCAGTAGTGAAGCTCAATCTGAGTTAAATGATTTGCAAACAATTTTAGGGCTGAGAAAAGAAGATACTGAGCCGATTGAACAGGAAGTTATCAATCAGCGACCTGATAATGTTTCATTGTCTCAATTTTCTTCTCCTAAATCGGCGGCTGAACAACATCATGGACAATCTATTGCTTCTGTTGATGGTGCTAATGTTCCGACCAAATCAATCAGAAATAGGTTATTTGCAACTAATAATAAAACTATTCAAAAATTTTTTATCGGCTCTACAGTGCTGGGGATAATAGTAGTAGGTGGGGGTACATTGTTAAGCAATTGGCAATGGATAAACACAAGCAGTAAACCAATACCAATTCCAGTCAATACAAAGCCTGTAAATTCAACGCCAACATCTTTACCAATTTGCAATATCGCCTCAGTTAACACATCATCTCCTCCTCTTCCTAGAAAAGGTGTTTTAGTGATGATTGACCCCGGACATGGTATTCCTCCAGATACGGGTAATAGGGGAATTATACTAGAAGACGATATAGTTATACCTATTAGTAAAAATATAGCAACAGTTTTAGAGAAAAATGGTGTACAAGCATTGCTAACACGTAATACTGAATGTGTACTTACAGAGAACGTTAGCAGCAGCTTGGAATATAGAAAACAAATCACCAAACTAGTTAATGCCAATTTGTTTGTCAGTGTTCACGCTAATGCATTCAATAGCAAGTCTAGTGGGCTAGAAATATTTTCTACTAGCAATAGTAATAGCCAACGTTTGGCTAAACTAGTTAGTAGTACTCTTTTTAAGAGTGTTATTGGTTTATCTAATCGGGGATTGAAAGATGGTGATCGTTTCGCCATTTTTAGGGGTGTTACTATACCTGCAATTTTAATAGAAACTGGTTTTGTTGATAATAAAAATGATGCGGCTCTACTAAGAAATCCAGATTTTCAAAAAAAATTAGCTGAGGCGATCGCTCAGGGTATCCTCCAATACCTTAAGGAACAGAAGCAAATTAGTTGATAAATAAGAATTTATTCCGCCATCTCTATTTTATTGACTTAATCAAAAAGTGCATATACACTAATTCTATTATGCAAAACCAGCCTGCTCACCTAGATCAACTTCAAAAAGTAGGAACTACCTGTACCTGCTTCCATCTCCGTAAAGCATCCCGCGTAGTCACCCAAATATTTGATGAGGTGTTGCAACCAAGTGGAGTGCTAGTCAATCAATTTACACTACTGGTTGCTGTCAACCTAGCTGGTGCGATCGCCATTACGCACCTCGCCCAAGAATTAGTCATGGATCGCACTACCCTCACACGCAACCTCAAGCCACTGTTAAGAGAGGGGTTGATTCAAGTTCAGCCAGGACAGGATCAACGCGTGCGAGTTGTGAGTCTCACGAAAGCAGGACAGGCGGCTTTGGTAAAAGCTTTACCTTTGTGGGAGGTGGCGCAAGCCCGTGTAATTGAGCAATTGGGAAGGGAGAAGTGGAGTTTATTGTTATCTGGTTTGTCTGATACTGTGTCTGTGCTGCGTCATAGCTAATTTTTTTGGCAGAAAAAGTGTATATACACTTGTATTAAAGGAGAGTAGTATGTCTAAGTTTGATCGCCATCCGACAGTTAAAAAGTTTCGTGAGCAGAATATCCTGAATGAGGACAAAGCACCATTGGATGCTGATTGGCTGCGGAAGTTGTGTTTAGAGGCTGGAGCAGATGATGTGGGTTTTGTGGAGATTGAGCGAGCAGAGATTGCAGATCAACGCCAAGAGATTCTCCAAGCTTTTCCGGTGACGAAAACACTAATTAGCTTTGTGTGTCGGATGAATCGGGAAAATGTGCGATCGCCAGCCAGGTCAGTAGCGAATGTAGAATTCCATACAACTGGTGAAGAAGTTAACCAAGTTGGGCGTGAGATTGTTGCAACCCTGGAGAAACAGGGTATTCGCGCCCTAAACCCAGCAATGGGGTTTCCGATGGAAATGGATTGCTTTCCGGGAAAAGTTTGGGTGGTTTCCCATAAACCCGTAGCAGTAGCCGCAGGTTTGGGACACATGGGAATTCATCGCAATGTGATTCATCCCCAATTTGGGAATTTCATATTATTAGGGACGATTTTAATAGATCGGGAAGTCACCGCACGTAACAAACCAATTGACTATAACCCTTGCTTGGAATGTAAACTGTGCGTCGTCGCCTGTCCAGTAGGAGCCATTGGTACAGATGGTCATTTTAATTTCTCAGCTTGTTACACCCACAATTACCGTGAGTTTATGGGAGGTTTCACAAACTGGGTAGAAGATATTGTCGAGAGTAAAAACGCCCGTGAATACCGCCAAAAAGTTAATGATGCCGAATCAGCATCAATGTGGCAGAGTTTGAGTTTTAAAGCCAATTACAAAGCCGCTTATTGTGTAGCTGCTTGTCCGGCAGGGGAAGATGTGATTGGGCAATTTTTACAGAATAAAACAGGGTTTGTGCAAGAAGTAGTGAAGCCGTTGCAAGATAAAGAGGAAACTATTTATGTGGTTCCTGGTTCTGATGCTCAAGACTACGTAGCACGTCGGTTTCCTCACAAACAAGTGAAGTCAGTTAGTAGTGGGATTCGTCCTAATTCTATCCAGGGGTTTTTGTTTGGATTGCCCTTATTATTTCAACGTCAGCAATCAAAAGGTTTAGATACTATTTACCATTTCACATTTACTGGTAAGGAGTACAAGAAGGCGACAGTAATGATTAGGGAGCAGACGGTGCAAGTGCAGGATGGTCATGTGGGTAAAGCTAACCTACATGTGAGGGCTGATAGTAAAACTTGGTTGCGGTTTTTGGCGAAAGAGGAAAATATTGTCTGGGCTATAGTTACTAGAAAAATTCGGGTTAAGGGTTCGTTGAAGTTGCTGTTAGCTTTTGGCAAATGTTTTCCGTCTTAAAGCTGTGTGGTTAAAATCCCAAGGCTAAAAAACCGCCATCGACTGCTATACACTGCCCCGTAATGTAACTGGCCGTTGGCATACACAAAAAGGCAACTAAACCTGCAATTTCCTCTGGTGCGCCTACTCGCCCCATTGGAGTACGTGACTCAACAGCATGTAACATTTCTGGATTAGTCAATAATGGTTCTGTTAATGGTGTACGAATAAACCAAGGTGCAACGGTATTGACTCGAATACCATCAACTGCCCATTCCACAGCCAGAGAGCGAGTGAGCTGCACCAATGCAGCTTTCGTCATCCCATAGGGTGCGCCTGTACGCACAGAGGTTAACCCGGCAACAGAACCCACATTGACGATGCTGCTGTTAACTCCAGTCTTCAACAGTAGATAACTAAGTTGGCACAGTTGAAAAACAGCAGTGAGATTGGTTTGAAAGATTGTGGCATACTCCTCTTCTTCCTTTCGTTGCTCCTGTAATCACTGCTTTTTTTCCAGTGAGTGACCATCGCTGTTGAGATGTTTCTGCAAAGGGTTGGCTCATAACGTGCTCCTGCAAAATCAAGGACATTGTACTCTCGTCTAACACACGCTACTTTTGCAATTTATTTAATCCACGTTCTTAAACAACTACTTTTTGAGACATTTGTAGCAATGCAGCGATCGCATCGGCAGGTTCTAAGCGCTGGCGATAGTCTACATCAACGTGAGCTAGAACTACTTGTCCATCTGGAACAATCACAAAAGTTGCAGGCACAGGCAACTGCCAATCTTCTGTACCATTGTTCTCAGGGAGGGAATGCCCCAATTCAGTGTAAAGTTGTCGCAAATCATCCGGCAGTTCAAAGGCAATACCATAAGCTTGTGCAACTTGAGAACCCACATCACTCAGAACATCAAATTCCAGATTATTTTTCTCAACTGTGGTCAGAGAAGCATCAGGTGTCTGTGGCGAAATGGCAATCAGTGAAGCACCCAATTCCCGAATTTTAGGTAAAACCTGTTGATAAGCCCGTAATTCCAGGTTGCAATAGGGACACCAACCACCCCGATAAAATGTGAGAATCACCGCACCTTGAGAGAGGCGATCGCCCAATCTCACAGTTTCACCAACGGCATTGGTTAATGTAAAATCAGGTGCTTGATCTCCAGCTTGGATTGGTTGTCTGGTTGGAAATTTTTCCGCTAGGGCATCCGTTGCCTGTTGCATGATCGCAGCTTTCTCAGCCGGAAACTTTTCCAGAAATTCAGCCCGAAAGTTATCAAGTGCTGTTTTCAGGTTCATGGTCGTATTCTCCTTAGCTTAAGTCCCTAAATAGAATTACTTAGATATCTTTAAATTCCACTGAAGTCGCTGTATCCGATTACTATTGCCTATTGCCTGTCCCAACCAGATAATTGATTATGCACAACGACTTGCAAAAGTGCTACTGAGGCAACATACTGGCAAATTGTTTTTCAACTGCTTTGGGGTCTTGGCGAATTCGGCAAATACTTGCTGAGAAACCGGGTCAGGCTGCACATCTTCAACTCTCTGCGCTACTGCTTGCAATGTGGCTTGAGCAATCTGAATCGGGGGTACTTTATCAAGGGGGACATTTTCAGCCATTGCCGTATCGACAGGGCCGGGAAAGACACCGACAACTAGTGTTCCTTGTTCAACCAGTTCTGCCCGCACTCCCTGTGTCAACGAATACAACGCTGCTTTAGATGCACTGTAAGAGGCAAAAACTGGAACATTAACTATCGATGCGATTGAGAGCAGATTGACGATCGCCCCACCGCCGTTTTGTTTGAGGATGGGAGCAAAGGCACGAATTATATTCAGTGAACCAAAATAGTTAGTTTCCATTTCCCACCGAGCCGTTTCCAAACTAGCAGCAGCAAAGAAGCCACCTGTACCAGATACTCCAGCGTTATTAATTAGCAGATTGACATCTTGAGCAGTTTGGGCGATCGCGGTAATTTGCTCAAGATTTGTCACATCCAGTGCTATGGGTACAATCCTATCGGGAGCGATCGCCACCACATCTTTCAAAGAATCCACGTTACGCGCAGTTGCGTAGATCCGGGTTGCATCTGCTTTTACCAATGCCTCGACAAAAGCCTGACCAATTCCACGATTTGCACCCGTAACTAGTGCCACAGAACCATTGATATTCATAAAAGTCTCCTGGCGGTTGATGTGCCATTTGTTGCTGACATCTTCATCATGATTGATGCTCATATATTTGAGAAGACGGCAAAAAGGAATATGATTTATGCCAAATCAGAATGGAGTTAGCAATGGATCGCATTGCTTGTATGAAAAGCTTTGTCCGGACAGTAGAGACTGGCAGTTTTTCTGCCGTCGCCCGCGAGATGGACACCACTCAACCCACTATCAGTAAGCAGATTGCGGCACTAGAAGAATATTTGGATGTGCAGTTACTCCTGCGCTCCACTCGCACCTTGAGTTTGACCGATGCAGGTATCCGCTTCTACGAACACTGTCAACGGGTGTTGGAGGCAGTTGCAGAAGCAGAATCGAGTGTGGGAAAACGGCAAAAGCCTACAGGGGGATTGCGGGTGAGTTGTCCTGTGGCTTTTGGTCAACTGCAAGTAGTACCACGATTGAAAGCCTTTCTGGAACGCTACCCAGATCTCAAAATTGATTTGATGATGGCAGATCATTTTGCAGACTTGATCGAAGAAGGGGTAGATTTGGCAATTCGGATTGGCAACGTGCAGGATACCTCATTGATTACACAACGCATTGGGACTACACGGCGAGTCACAATTGGGCATCAATCCTACTTTGAGCGGGCAGGTGAACCGCAAACACCAGAAGACTTGGTAAAGCACAACTGTCTTGTTTATACCCGCTTGGCTACAGGTAATGAATGGCACTTTCAAGGAACTCAGGGAGTCATCCAAGTTGCAGTGAGTGGCAACTTTCAGGCGAATAACTCCACTGCGATTCGAGCCGCCGTGTGTGCGGGGTTAGGGATTGCGGTCTCTCCGGTCTGGTTATTTGGTGATGCGCTGGGCGATGGCAGTCTGCAAGTGATCCTCAAAGACTATCAACCTGTGCCACTACCGATTTATGCTGTCTACCGTCGGGGTCGATTTGTGCCAGCGAAAGTGCGTTGTTTGATTGATTTCCTTTCTAAAGAGTTTCAGCTAGACCCCTGGGTGTCAGATTACGGGCAATCTCCAGTGATGAATTTTGGAGTGTGAAACGCAGAGGGGCGTCGAGGTGAATTTATTCAACAACGTTTAGAATTTTATAATGTCAGCTGCTAGGTTTACTGCTCCTGTGCCTCCAGAATCTTTGGCTTCAGAATTATTGCCACGATCGCCTGTTTCGTCCCTACGTGCAGAGGCGATCGCCCGCATTCGTGATGGTTTGCGTCCCGGACAACAACAAATGGCTGATTGGTACGCTGGGCCATTAGCTGTTTCGGCTGTACCGGGTGCGGGTAAATCTACAGGGATGGCGGCGGCGGCGGCGATTGCGATCGCACGTCAGTATGAAGGTGGTGCTACTCGTCGTCAGTTGGTGGTTGTGACTTTTACCCGTTCTGCGGCTGCGAATATTAAAGCCAAAATCCGCAAATATTTACGGGAGGATTTATCACTACCCCAAACTGGCTTTGCTGTTTTTACTTTGCATGGTTTGGCGTTGAACATTGCTAGCCGTCATCCTGATTTATCCGGTTTGCAGTTAGATAATGTGACATTAATTACTCCAAATCAAAGTCATCGCTTCATCCGGACTGCTGTAGAGAAATGGATTAACAGCAATTCTCGACTTTATTTGCGGTTATTAGAAGGTAGCCAATTTGACGGCGAGGAAACAGAAAGGTTACGTCGCCAATCGGTGCTGCGGACAGAAGTATTACCGGAATTAGCAACGACAGTCATTCATGAAGCCAAAAGTTCTGGTCTATCGCCAGAAAAGTTGCGGGAGTGGGGTAAACAAACCACAAACGCCTATGAAATTTTAACTGTCGCCGCAGGTTTGTACGAGCAATATCAGAACTTAATGCGATCGCGTGAGTTCATCGACTATGACGATATGATTTTAGCGGCGTTGCGCGTACTCGATAACAATAGCGCCTGTCGCAGTGAGCAAAACCAAGTCTTCGCTGTCTTTGAAGACGAAGCCCAAGATTCAAGTCCTTTGCAGACGCAGTTGCTAGAGATTTTGGCGAGTGATCAGGGAGATGAGGAAGTAAGAACAATATCCCCCTCATCCCAAATCAACTTAATCCGAGTTGGTGACCCTAACCAAGCGATTAACTCTACCTTCACGCCAGCCGATCCGATTTATTTTCGGCAATTTTGCGAAGAATGCGATCGCCAGCAACTACTAGCGACAATGGATCAAGCCGGTCGCAGTACCAGAATGATCATCAACGCCGCTAATTTTGCGCTGCAATGGATCAACAGCTTCTATGGCAGCAAGCAAAAGGAAAACCAAGATAATTCACCCCGTCCTCCCCTTTCCCCTGTCTCTCTCCCCTTTCGTCCGCAATACATTCGCCCGGTAGATACAGGCGACCCTCAAAAAGATGCGAACCCTGCGCCAGTCGAGGGAGGATTGGAATTATACACCCCGCGTGATATTCATCACAGTGTTGAGTTGTTATCTCGGAGGGTGATTGAGTTATTTGCTGAAGACGCAACGCAAGTCAGTGCAGCCATTCTAGTCAGAGAAAATCGCCAAGGACGCTGGTTAGCTGAGGCACTCACACCTGTATGCAAAGAGCATAATATTACACTTTATGATGTGGGGGAACGCGATCGCCGTTCTCATATTCCCCAGGAGATATTAGCACTATTGCAATTTTGCGATCGCCCCCATTCCCCTGATTACCTCAAAGCCGCCCTAGAAGTTTTGGTAGGGCGTCAGTTAATACCCACTCAAGACCTGAATGCTTTAGCTAGTTTACCAGAAGACTTTTTGTATCCCGGCCCTTTAGCATCACCCCAGTCAGAACCAGTCCAAAAAGCCTCACATCTATGTCGTAGCTTACTGCGCGCTCGGCTGGAATTGCCTATTTACCATTTAATTTCTTTCCTAGCCTTGACCTTAAATTACGACCAACCAGAATTAGCTACGGCTGACAAACTCACAGAACGAATCAACCAGCAAATAACTAGTGATAGTTCAATGGGTGCAATGCTAGCAGCTTTAAGTGAAATTGTCAGTTCCGAACGGTTTGAAGCGGTAGAAACTGAAGATTTAGAAGCTCGTTATACCCGCAACGGTCAACTAACTATTATTACCATGCACAAAGCCAAAGGGCTAGATTGGGACTATGTTTTTCTGCCCTTTTTGCACGAAAACTTGATTCCCGGTCGGTTTTGGGTGCCACCCCAAAGCCAGTTTTTAGGTAACTTTACCTTATCTGAAGTAGCCCGCGCCCAAGTCCGGGCGGCGCTGCACGATGCCAACATACCAGAAATTACCCAAGCCTGGGAACAAGCAAAACACCTAAAAACAGCCGAGGAATACCGTTTGCTTTACGTGGCGATGACACGCGCCAAGCGGCTATTGTGGATGTCTGCATCGCAAAAAGCGCCATTCACTTGGAGTAAACCAGAGAATTTACAAGAACAAGCGCCATGTCCGGTTTTTCCCGCATTAAAGCGCCAGTTTCCGGAATGCGTCGTTTCGGCCGCAGCGATGGTTAAATAATACAGTGAAATTAAAGAGCGATCGCCTAAGTAAGTCGGTGGGAAAAAACAAAGGGTTAACTGTGGAATGAGTAGCACAGTTACAGAAGGAAGATGACTACTAAATCAATTTGCTAGTAACCGCGCATCTAGCTTAAACCAGGAGGAAAGAGTTGTGAAAGCAGTCTTGATGACAGCATCTGGTAGTCCAGAAGTGCTGCAAGTGCAGGAAGTAGCAAAACCGACACCAGGAAATGGAGAACTTTTAGTACGCCTAGTAGCTGCTGGTGTCAACCCCATTGATACTAAACTCCGGAAACGAGGCACTTTTTACCCTGAGCAAATGCCTGCTATTTTGGGATGCGATGGTGCGGGTGTTGTGGAAGCGGTAGGTACTGGTGTTCAGCGTTTCCATCTAGGAGATAAGGTATATTTTTGCCATGGCGGCTTGGGCGCGCACCAAGGTAATTACGCTGAGTACACTGTGATTGATGAGCGGTTTGTGGCGCGTAAACCGACTTCCATATCCTTTGCTGAAGCCGCCGCCGCACCTTTAGTCTTAATCACTGCCTGGGAAGCTTTGTATGAACGGGGACGATTAGAACCCAGGGAACGGGTGTTAATTCATGCGGGTGCTGGGGGTGTGGGTCATGTAGCAATTCAACTAGCGAAACTCAAGGGTGCTGCTGTCGCTACCACTGTCAGCACTGGGGATAAGGCGGAGTTTGTCAAGCAACTTGGTGCTGATGAAATAATTTTTTACAAACAAACAGATTTTGCACAAGCAGCCTTAAATTGGACTGGTGGTGAGGGTGTAGATTTGGCTTTTGACACTGTTGGTGGTGATACTTTTGAGAAAACCTTTCCCGCAGTGCGGATATATGGGGATATTGTGACGATTCTGGAACCAGTCGCCAATACAGTCTGGAAAACTGCCAGACTCCGGAATCTCCGCATCGGCTTAGAGTTGATGCTGACACCAATGTCGCTGGGAATTACCGAAAGCCTCCAGCACCAAGCAGAAATTTTGGAACAATGTGCAGCTTGGATAGATGAGGGTAAGTTAAAAATCCATGTCAGTCACCAGTTTCCTTTGATGGAGGTGGCGAAAGCTCATCAATTACTGGAAAAGGGAGCGATCGCGGGTAAAATTGTGCTGCTGATTAATGATGAATATTGAGTAATTTATTTTTTCAACGCAAAGGGGCGCTAAGGGAAGCGCAGAGGTACGCAAAGAAAAGTCTCTGTGTACCTTTGTGTTACTTTGCGTTACTTTGGGTTTTATTCCTCCTCCTTCCCCTACCAGCTCACGCCGCACAACCAGAACGCACTCCCTTAACCCTGGAAGTTTTACAAGAAAGAATCCGCACGCCAACACTACATGAAGGTAATTTAACTGTAGATTTGCGGCGGATGGTGATTGATTTACGACCAGAAAATGCCAGTTTTCGGGATAATTTTTACCAACTACTGCGAAAAGAATTGCAAAAGACTGGGGGCAAAGTTTTAGGTTTAGACCTCAGCTATTCTCTAATTTTAGGGGATTTTGTGGGTAGTGATTTGGGTTTGAGAACACCTCTTTATGAGCAAGCTATTGCACCCATTTTTACTTCTACAGAACAAGAACAATTAGAACGCCTCCGCCTGGTTTGTTTGGAGTCTTTCGCTATTGAATTACCGGAATCTAAAGATTGTCGATCGCTTTTGGGAACTCAACCAAATACATCTAGTGAAATCAATGTGTTTCGTGGTGCTTTGACGTTAGTAGAATCTCGTTTCAATGGTGAAGTAAGTTTTGCTAATACATTCTTTCTTCAGTCAGTAAATGCCCAAGGTGCAACTTTTATGCAACCTACTAATTGGTATGAAACTAGATTTAGCCGTGGTGTGAGCTTTAATAATGCTATCTTCCGGCAATTGAGTAATTTCCAAGGAAGTATTTTTTTTAATAAGGCTAATTTTAAACAGGCTAAATTTCAAGAGATTGCTGATTTTTATGGTGACATCTTTACAGATACTGCTAACTTCAATCAAGCAAGTTTTAAGCAAATAGCTAAATTTAGTAGTGTCCAATGGCAAGGCAATACAGATTTTTCGGAGGTTATTTTTACTAATCAAGTACAATTTACCAAAGCTAATTTTGCACAGTCTCTTTTACTCACAGAAACAAGTTTTGAGCAAGCGGTAAGCTTTCGGGAAGCACAATTTAATCAGGTTGTGAATTTGCAAGGCGCGAGTATTCTCAATCAAGCAGATTTTAGCGATGCGAGGTTTGCGGAGGTAGCTTGTTTAAAGGTACCTGGTCTAACTTTTAACTCTAACCAAGCGAAAATTTTAGGTAATCTTGGTCAAATTGGTCAGATGTTTTGTGTGCCGACATTGCAGGGTAATCAAAGCGTTTTACGTAACTTAGGGCAAAACTTTCGCCAACAACAGCAAATTGCTGATACTAACCAATTAGAGTACACAAAACAGCGATTGCGATTTATAGAATTAACTCGCCGTCTAGTGGCGACAAATATTAATAGTGCTGATATCGCCAGTTTGCAGAAACTAGGTTTTTCTCCAACTCAGGCGCAAGCCATTATCCAACGCCGTTTAATTAGATTATTTCGTAACAGCAGCGAGTTGCTGATATTACCAGATATTGATTTAGAAACATATACCAAATTGAGCGATCGCTTAGTTGTCAGCGAACCTCTGGCGTTTGGTGGCTGGTTGCTGCAAGCTTGGGGGTGGTTGGCGTTGAGTGTGCTGCTGCTGTTGAGTGGATATGGCACAAATTTCTGGTTAGTGTTTGGCGTTGGGGGATTGGCGATCGCTTTTTTTGGTTTAATATTTTGGCTGGTAGATCGCTATCGTCGTCTACATCCATTACCCATTATTCCTACAGCCACTGAAACTATATCAATATTAGTTAGTTTTAGCTTTTTAGCATTCTTGAGTTTACTGGCTATCTTTCGTAATTCCGAACAGCCTTGGTTAACATTGGGCTGTCTGTTAATGATCATTGTCCCCATACCAGTAGCTTTATTGTGCCGACTTTACCAACAAGGACGTTATCACGATTTAATGGATGTTTCCTACTTCACAGAAGACGGCAGCATGAGACAGTTAAGATTACTAATAGGACGTTTACCGGTGATTCCCAGAAATCAAACCTTCCGTGAACGATATATGCCTTTGTTGTGGAATCGCAATTGGAATTGGCTAAATTATTACGACTTTAGTCTCAACAATTTGGTGAGGTTGGGATTTAACGACATTCGGATGCGAGATGAACATTTACCCGGTATCATTGCCACACTTGCTTGGTATGAATGGAGTTTGGGTGTAATGTACATTATCCTTGTTTTGTGGACTCTCTCCCGCACAATTCCAGGATTGAATTTGCTAATTTATCTGAAGTAAATCAGTGCAATTTCACCAAAGAGGCTTTTTAAAATTCTTTTCTCAGCATTGCTAAAATTGAGCGGATACAAATTTTGTATCACGCAGAGACGCAAAGCCGCAGAGAGTAACAAGAAATTTATCTGTTTGATAGTTCATAATTTGATTTATCTTCCTTTCCTCGTGTTCTTTGAGTTCTCTGAGGTTGGTTCAAAAAAGTATTTTTCACAACTTAGAACTAACAGCAATTTGTTTATAAACCGATAAAGCCTGCGCCACACATTGATCCATATTTAAATATTTGTAAGTCGCCAACCTTCCTACAAAATAAACCCCTGGCGTAGCATCAGCTAACGCGTGATATTTCTGATAAATTTCATGATTTTCTGGACGCGGTATCGGATAATAAGGATCGCCTTCACCTTTGGGAAATTCGTACACAATGCTAGTTTTAGCGTGTTCCTGTCCCGTTAAATACTTAAACTCCGTTACACGGGTGTATAAATGTTCGTTGGGATAATTAATCACTGGCGCTGGTTGAAAAACAGGGGTGTTGTGCGTCTCATGTTTAAAGTCTAGGGAACGGTAGGGTAATTTACCGTAGCGATCGCCAAAAAATTCATCAACGGGGCCAGTATAAATCATCTCACGGTAAGGTATGGCTTGAGCTATTTCCCGGTAATCGGTGTTGAGCATGACTTTGATGTGGGGATGGGCTAACATATTCTCAAACATCCGGGTAAAACCGTGTAATGGCATTGCTTGATAAGTATCGCTAAAGTAGCGGTTATCGCGGTTGGTGCGAGTGGGAATCCGCGCAATCACTGATTTATCTAGTTCCGATGGATCGAGTCCCCATTGCTTTTTTGTGTATCCCCGAAAGAATTTTTCGTACAATTCTTTACCGACTTTACTCAATACCACGTCCTCAGAAGTGCGGATATATGCTTGCGGTTCTGCGATTGATTCTAAGAACTCCGCCGCTTGAAAGGAGTTGAGGTTCATACCGTAGAGTTGGTTAATGGTATCCAAATTAATGGGGATGGGGACTAGTTGTCCGTCCACGCTAGCCAGGACGCGATGTTCGTAAGCCCGCCACTGGGTAAACTGGGAGAGATATTCAAAGACTGCACGGGAATTGGTGTGAAAGATGTGGGGGCCGTATTTGTGGACGAGAATCCCATGATCATCATAATGATCGTAGGCGTTACCGCCGATATGGTTGCGTCTGTCCACCAGCAAGACTTGTTTACCAGATTGTGTGGCTAAACGTTCTGCAATCACGCTTCCGGAGAAACCAGCACCGACAATCAGGTAATCGAAGACAAAATCTTTGGTAAAGAAACTTGGTATCCCAGCTTTGGAGTCTATTTTCTCTGGCTGATGGGGGGTGGTAATAGTGGAGTTAATCAACTTACTCATTGCAGACCAAGTATACTCTGCTGCTGAACTGTCAGGAAATACATGGACATTGGGGTGACTTGCATCAAGACTGTTTTCTGTTGTCAACACCAAATCTGCACTGTGGAATAGTTCGGCTTCGTAGTCTTTCAGCTGCGGTGATGCTTCTGGGAAAACAGGGCAATCATTTCTGCGATCGTATATGATTGTTTGGGGTTGTAAGTGACGAGTAAAAGCGATCGCAACTGCTGTGTAATACCAACAGATATATTTGCAGACTTGATACTCGATTAACAAATCATCAATCAATAGTTGTAAATCTGCGTTGGCGACATCTTCTGTGAGATGTTGTGGTAAATGTGGCACAACAACCATTACACCACTTGGATCTTGGCTGACATCCAGGCGTCCCAACTTCTCTTGATGGAAGGTTGGCTTCTCGATAAAGAAGACTCGCCCTCCTTCAAAACAATGATGGCATAGATATAGCGATCGTTGAACATCCAAATTCCAACCTACATCAGATAGGCAAACTATATCCAGAATATCTCGTGCCAAAGTAGGTAAACTACGATGAATTACCATAATTTCCTCTGGGAACTTTAAAAGAAATGATGTTGATAATTATCCGCAATCAGAATATTTGTTGATTTCTAAATATCTTTGCCAAAAAGCTTTATTAGTAAGTTCAGGTAGAGTTTCTTTGTAGAGATATTTAATTTGAGAAAATCTCAAGCATACTTTCCAGGCTAGATTCATTGTCTGCATAGAAATTTTAAAAAACTCTGTCCTAGAAAATTTCACAACAAACCCTTCCCGATTATGTAGGTTGTAGTATAAAGCTTTTTGAGCTTTAAAAATATTAACTGGTCTGTAACCCTGCATAGGAATAACTCTGTATCCCCGATCAATTAATCTACTAGTCTTATGAAAGAAAAAAGAGGGTAAAAGATGCCCATTTAATGTTATGAATCTCAGCCAACGGTGAATACTGCTTTCTGATTCATCAATACTTTCCTGATATTTTTCGTATATAAAGGGAAGATCATAGTTTTTTACCGCTTTCTCTCCCATACTTAAAACTTCCAAGTTTTTTTTCTCAGGATCGAGGGTTTTTAGATAGTAAGGGCCTTTTAAGAAATCAGCAACAGCCTCAAGAGTAATTTTTGCACTCTTATACCTATAGCAGAATGCCTCTCTGAGTGTAAATTTCACAAAACGCTTAATCACTTTTAGCTCATTGAAATCATCATCAGTAATCACATTAAAAATTAGTTCATTTCGCCTCAGATAATAGTTCATCATCGGAGAGTATTTATTCTCTAATGCTTCATGCCAAACACATACACCATTGAGAGTAATAATTTTACATTTCAATCTCATTGGTAGTTCCATATCATCCATCTTGATAAAAAATGGATATGGCAACTTATATTCATCTATTATCTGGGTAGGGAAGCAAAATAGCCACCAGCCGTTATAACTAATATATTCTTCAATTTCATTGAACAAAACATGGTTGATATCTCTCAAATCAAGATCGGGTTTAAGTCTAATCACCTCTTGATTCCAAATTGCTCCATTTTCATGCTGCATATACTTGGTGTCTAATCTCAGCATACTACCACCAATACACAGATCCTGATTATTAGCCAAAGACTGAAAGTTATAAATTCTTGTAAATATTTCAGGATAGATAATTACATCATCATCCATAAATATAATATGGGAAAAATTACTTTTCCGTTCTAAAACTTCGATAATCCCCCTAGTATATCCACCACTACCACCAGCATTTTTATTAGGTATGACGTGGATTTGAGAACTGTGAAAATTATCTAATGTTCTGCCATTATCAATTATAAATATCTCAAATTCCTTTTCTGACTCAGGTTCAGAAAGCAGATGTTTTTCTAATAACCGAATGTTTTTAATTACATAAGATTCCCTTTTATATGTACATATAACAATAGCTAGTTTTTTATCTAAGCTTTTTTCTAAGTTAAATAAATCAGTATAAAAATAACCACCTTTAAACAGACAATTTCTTTGTAAGGCTCTCAATTCAATATAAAATAATCCTTGGTATCCTTTAATATCTACATTATCAAATAATGTAACTTCGTCTAAATGGGGATTATGTACTAACTTTTGACTGATTATTTTTGGTGGATATGTGCAATTATCTATATTTAATAGCTTAACCTGAAACTTACCTTGTAAATATAAATTAATACCGATAGATTTTACCTTTGTATGCTCTTGCCATTTTTGAATTGAAAAAGAATTGAAGTAAGTATCAAAGCTAATGAAACCACCATCTTTAAGTTCAACACTATTGTCTTCATAATTTAGTAAACACTGAGGATTTAATCTTAAAAAAAGTTCCTCAGTAGTACAGATATCTAAATTAGGCAAAATTATATTTTGCAGTTTAACAGTAGTCTGAGTATATTGACTTTCAAATCGTGGGTTAGTTAAAACATCTGACATGTGGGGTTTCTCCTAATGGTAAAAAACACAATTTGTGCTTTCTAGGTACTCTTGAACAATTTGCTTTGTATCTCCAACTTGCTTTATCTTTCCTTTCTCTAACCAAATTACCCACTCACATGATTGTTGGATAAAGTGCAAATCATGAGAGACAACTAAAACTGTTGCATCCGCAGCCCAAAACTTATCTATACGCTGTTTACACTTATGTCTAAAACTCTCATCTCCCACAGACAGCACTTCATCCAGAATCAGTATTTCTGGTTGGACATCGGTAGCGATCGCAAAACCCAATCGTGCTACCATACCAGATGATAAAACCTTCACTGGTACTGAAGAGTAATCTTGGAGTTCCGCAAACTCTAAAATCGATGGTACTCTAGCAATCATTTCTTGGCGCGAAAAACCCAACATCACGCCATAAAGGATAATATTATCAATCACTGAAATTTCGGTGTCAAAACCAGCACCTAACTCAATTAATGGTGCAATTCTTCTTGCTACACGCACAAATCCATGTGTGGGCTGTAAAATTCCACAAATTACTTTTAAAAGTGTAGATTTACCAGCACCATTTGCTCCAATTATACCGACTTTTTCTCCTGAATTGACTACTAAATTAATTCGATCTAATACTAGTTTTTTAGCAGGGTGGCGATATTTGTTTTCTAAAAAAGATAAGACAATCTTTTTTAAATCATAAGCAAATTCCTCTTGTGTCCTTCGCCACAAAGAAACATGATTCAGACGAATAACTTCCATCTATAACAAATCCATAAATGAATGCCGCCACCAACGAAAGCAACTCAATCCAAGTGCAAAAAAAATCATCCCACTCAATAGTGAATGTGTAATTAAATAAACATTCGGTGTTGTTCCTGATAAAGCGATTTGACGGATACTTTCAATCACTGGCAATAACGGATTTAGGATTAAAAATGATTTTACTGATGTAGGAACAATTGCTGCTGGATAAAATATAGGGCTACTCAACCACAGCATAAAAACAATCAATTCATAAAAGTAAGGCAAATCCCTAAAAAATACGAACAAAGCACTAGCTAATAAACTAATTCCAGTGCAAACTAAAACTAATCCCAACAATGGACATAAAAGCAATAAGACATTTAGAAAACTCCTAGAATTAATCAATGTTACTACTATTAGTAAAGGTAATACTCCAACGACAAACTGAAATATATTCGCCACCACTAATGAAATAGGAAAAACACTGACTGGCAAAGAAATCTTATTCAACAAAGCCCCATTATTTACCACACTCCATAATGCTTGTGTCGTAGATGCTGAGAAGAAATTAATCACCACTAAGCCCGTAAAAACTGCCAACACATAGTTAGCAATAGAATTACCATAATAAGATGCAAATGCAGTGCCAAAAATTGCTGTATAAACCCCTGTCATCAGTAAGGGATTAAACAGTGACCAATATACACCCAAAAACGAACCTCGATAGCGGATCTTCAGATTTCTGGCTATTAGAACTTGTAACAATTCCCAGTAGTGTTGTGCTTCAGTGGTGGTTTCTGCTTTCCATGAAAGAAACATATCGAAATACCTAAGATATAGCAGTGAAACACGAGCAAGCTTGTATTAAAGATTAAAGTCTTTATTTTCTAAACACTAAAGTGTTTACTACAAACCAAGCTTGAGGAAAATTGACTTTATGTAGATTCAAACCAGTCTCCCAACCAATATGTATTCCTGCAAAAGTTTGCTGGATATAATTGATTAAAGTTGTATTTGGTAGATGATGGGTAAATTTAAGTCTCAAAATTCTCAATAAACAACGATAAGTTAAGAGTAGAGTTAAGCGAGTGAAGAAAACAGGTAGCCAAACTTTTTTAAATCCATGTTTTACCGCAAAATAAGTTGTATTTTTAGCCAAAGAATACCAACATGTGAGATGTTTTTGGTCAATACGATTATGGCTAGGTTGAGGATAATGATCTATAACTACATCAGCATAGTGAACTTCATAACCTGCTTGAATTAAACGTAAACAAACATCCGTCTCATCAAGAAAGTAATCAAAAAACTCATCATAGCCGTTGATTTTTTCCACTAAGTCTTTACGAAAAGATATATTAGTACCCATCAAACCATTAAACCAAAAACCATTAACTTGGTTATAATCAGCAGCATTATCCGGACGAATAGCAATGGTTTCACTGAAGAGATTGCTAATACCATGACGAAATTGTAGAGGATAGCCAGGGCGAGTTAAATCTCGGACTGTACCCCCAACCGCAGCACATTTATCTCCATGCACTGCATAAACCTTCAGTAATTGTTCTATCCAATCAGATGGTGGAATAGCATCATCATCAAAAAAGGCGACAATTGAGCCTGTTGCTAACTTAATTCCCACATTGCGAGAATAGCTAATATTTTTAGGTTCAACTTTTTGAAAATGTAGTTTGAAACTACTATTGCTAGCTAAACTATAGACTATTTCACTTGTTTCTTTTGTGGAGGAAGCATCAATCACAATAGCCTCAAAGTTTTGGTAGCTGAGGTATGTTAATGAGTGCAAAGCTTTCTCTAAAAAAATTGGGCGATCGCTTGTACAAATTATAATAGAAACTAAAGGAGTTAAAGGAGTATGTTTCACCATTTGTGATATCTTAAGTTTGCGAATTTGCCAGTATATCTGCCAGATTTGGCTGATGGTGTTGATAACTGCTTTCGTCAAAAATAATAGGTTAATGGTAACAGGTACATAGCCATTACCTGTAAAGTAGTAAACCCGTTTAGCTAAATTTATGGTATCAATTTGAGGATGCTGATAGCTAACAAGAGCAATATCAATTGGTTTCCTAATCCAAGCACATAACCAAACCCAAAAACGGCATACTAAGTTCTTAGATGGAACCCAAAGAGTTAGTTTTTTCTCAACCTCCAACTTATTTAATAATTGGGTTTGTAACTCATCCTGATAGATGCTAGATTGCACTAGAACTTTCGCTTGATTATGAATAATCTCTTCCAAAGAATATTCAATGTAATTAACTGTTCCAGGCATTTTTCCCTGAATACCCTTAATAAAGTCTTGAAAACCCGCAATAGACATCTCTGTGAGCAAGTACCTTCCTGTTGCAGCGTAATAAATTAGCCGTGGTAAACTCACAATTAGCCTTTTTAATAAAAGCTCTGGTCGATGTTTTTGCCAACAGTAACAGAGATTACGCTCATCGTAATAATTAATCCAAGGTCTACATTTAAAATCTGCGGAATGATGCCAAATAACCGACTCTGGATTCACAGCAATAATCCAGCCTGCTTCCTTGGCTCGTAAGCACCACTCTACATCATCAAAGTGCAGAAAATAATTTTCAAATACACCAATTTGTTCCACAACTTCACAACGCACTAGTAGTGAAGCAGCCGCACAAATATCTACACTCAGGTACGGTTTGCCTTTAAGTATTTCTTGATTTGAAATGTTACTAAGGTTAGCAAAATTTGTTTTCAGGTGTGCTTTTTTAGGGTTGATAATGCTGCCTAATTCTTGAATTGTACTGGGTTCATTTAATTTACGGATTTGAGAACCTACCAAGCCTACTTCATGATGATTTTGCAAAGTTGAAATTAGTGAAGCTATTGCCATTGAGTCTAAACGCACATCATTGTCAAGTAGCCAGAAGTAATCATATCCAAGCTTACTAACCAACTCCAAACCGTAAGAAAATCCCCCTGAGCCACCTAAATTAATACCTGTTTGTAAAACCTTTACTTTTTGAGAATAGTGTTGTTCAAGGTAGACTTGAGTACCATCAACTGAAGCATTATCTATAATGTAGATATCCAGAGTTATACCCGGTAATTGCAGTTGATTAATATCTGCAAGCAATGAACAAATGTAATCTAGTTTGTTCCAAGTAACAATAATAGCTGCTACTTTTGATTGTCTCATCAGATGAATCTACATCATAATATTTACTTGCATCTCTGAATTAGTCAAATTTCTACCAAATGGAACACAATCCAAGTATCTCTGATGTCGCCATATTCTCATTCATTAGCTAACCACAAACTACTAATTGGATTAATTTAAAAACATTACTTAGCTAAACTATTTAACTTTTTTAAAATTTTTATCTCGTCTATCTCAAGAAAGAGAAATTTTGGCTATTCCAAGAGATTGATGTAAAGAAAACAACAAATTCCCGTGCCAATATGAAAATGCAGCATTCCTCAATCATTTGTGAACACCTATATCCCGAAGTTCTACCCTTCGTCATTCATGTTTATGGGAAATCGAGGTGAACCTTGCAATTTAAGCACAAGCGCAGGCTAGTCCAATATAAATCAAAATAAAACTTGCCATAATGGCACTTTTTTCTGTTTTTTTCAGATAAAAGTAATTCAAATTGTCACTATATAAGTTATATTTTGCATGGGACGCGCAGTAGAGGCACAACGATGTTGTTTGTGCCTCTAATTAAAAAAATTTAGCTTTTAGCTACTAAAAAACGATGATTTAATCTGATTTTGGTAGCAAGTATTTACTTGAGCTTTTTACCACAGAATCATAAATTTCTATTAACTTTTGAGCACTGACTGATGTAGAGTAGTTGTCTATTACCCATTTTCTTCCAGCATTGCCAATTTGGCGACAGTATTGCCGATTATGAATGAGTGCGATCGCAGAATTTGCCATACCTTCAATATCTTCAACATCGTGCAATATTGCTGTTTTACCGTCTACCACGGCTTCTATCATTCCAGGGATTTTTGAACCAACTATAGGAAGTCCAGCTGCATTAGCTTCTAAGGCCATAACTGGTAAACCCTCATGTAAAGAAGGCAGCAAGAATACATCACACTTACTCATTATTGATGCTACATCGTCACGCGCACCCAAGAGGTAAACGGCATGAGATAGTTTGCGTTGAGTTATATTCTTTTCGATTACTGTATGTAATGGGCCTTCCCCAACTAATAATAGCTTTGCTGTGGGAATATGCTTTAAAACTAGTTTAAATATAGATAGCAATCCCAAATGATTTTTTGCTTCAATGAAGCGTCCAACATGCAGAATAATTGGGACATTATTTGACCAACCAAAAGATTCACGAAAAACATGACGGTCTTCAGTGGTCACTAATTCTGGAATATTGACGCCATAGTTAAGTACACAAGAACGTTTTGGTAATTTTGTTCCCTGGGAATCCAGACTAGCAATCACTCCTTGAGAACAACCCGTGACTAGACGAGAATGGCGGAGTGCATACCGCACACTAATTTCCGCATAAACTGACCGCATCCGTCGAATCAAAGGGAGGCGCGTTAAAGGTATCTGATGATCAAAAACAGTGTTATGAAAAGAAGTAATCACCGGAATTCCTAATTGGTTGGCTACCCACACAGGCAAACCACTATATACTTGCAGATGGTTGTGTAATATGTCATATTTTCCTTCTTGTAATATTTGTCTGAGTTGTTGAGCAAATAAGACTTGATTAATACCTAATGGACAACAAATAACTTTGGCATTCAAATGCTGTGCAACTTGAGCTAGTACGCCAATATTTGCTCCTTTGCAACAGAAGTCAATTTCATATTGAATTCGTGGTATTTCTCCCAACATATAAAGTAACCATTGCTCAATACCACCTCTATTTAAGCTGTTAATTAAATGTAAAATCTTGAGCATAAAATTTCACCTTTGTTGAATAAAATTACGTTAATGATGTTATTATTGGCACGGAATTTCATTAGGTAAGCACGAAAAAACTAAATTATGTAACGACACATAAACAGCGATGAAGCCTTTACCAATGACGCGACTTGCTACAAGCCTCTCGTCTCCTTTCCTCTGAGACGTTCCGCATAGCTTGCTTCCCCGCAGGAAACTACACTCAGTGGCTGAGAACCCATTTAAAGCAGTGGCTTATAAATAACAAATGATCAGAAATAACCTTAACTAGTGAACTTTATTAGCATCAACCAACTTATTCTTACTAAATTGCTTTGTGAGTTGATTCTGGTTGATAAATGCTTTGTAGATGCAGCAGAGATTGTTCAATATTAAACGGATGTAGAATCTGCCATCTAGAATCCGTTTTCCAGTCTTCTCCAAACAGATTTACTAATGCGTTGTGGCTATATCCTAAGCCATGAGTAGCATAACGCTTAATCCATCCTTTCATTAAAGTAAAATACAACTGCCGTGAAAATTCTGCCTGATTCTCAACCATAGAAGTATCAAGATGGCTATGGACAATGCAAGTTGGCACACCCATCTGTTGCGCTAATCGCAAAACATAGCCACTAAAGTGATAAACATGACTATGAACCACATCATAAGGGCCATACTTACGTAAAATCTGCTTAAAGTTGCTAGCATATATCCATAGTTCCGATGGATATAGACAAGGAATAATTTGGCTACCAAGACCAAAAATTTCCTCATCGTAAGCACAGGGTTGAATTGTATGAACTAAAAAGTCCATCTGAAAATATTTACGATCAATATGTCGCAAAATGTACATTAGCCAAGTTTGAACTTCACCCCGATTCATCCCCCCAATCACATGAAGGATTCGTTTTCCCATCACTTGAACTCACTCCCATCTTGATGTGAAGTAAAAAGCATTATCTTTGTGAAAAGACAGCAAGAGTAGAGGGGTCTGAGACATCACTGGTCAAGATTTATATCTCTGCTATTTCCCATTCCCAGGGTAAAGAATGACTGCCCAACTCAAAACAGCCTGTACCGTGGCTGCTATACTGAGAGCGATCGCTGCTCCTACTAATCCCAATTGTGGTACTAACCATATACAAGCTATGGGTGAGATAATTACCACAGCAGATAATAAAGGTATTTGAATGAAAAAATGTTTAGCTGCTGTCATTGCATAGGCAAGAAAAGAGGACATGTAGCTAATTCCAGCAGCAAACATCAGCCAAACCAACACATTTGTCTGCTCACCGTACTCATATCCGTAGAGTAGAGTCAGAATCTGCTTTCCTGCTATCAAAGCTAATAAGACACCTATTCCCCCAAACAAGCCAGCGATTCCTAACAGCTTGAGTAAAAGGGTATGGAAGGCTATGACGTTTTTGTGCTCATGATATTTAGCTAGTTTGGCAATGCTTGATTCTCCCAAGGCACTAACGATCATACCTCCTACTACCATGAGGTAGGCTATGGCTGCAAAAATCCCCAATTCTTGCTCTCCTAAATACCGCGCAATAAAGTAACGAGGAATATTGATATTGAGCGAAATTAGCATGGTCATCAACCCTAAAGGTAAACATAGCAGTACCAACTTGACTAGGGTTTTCAACTGCCAACGAGGCTGTAATTTTAATATATGCTTGAGCACCAAGACACCATTAGGAATGTCGTAGGCGATTAACACCGCAGCCCAAGCAAACACCAACCCTATGACTCCCCATAAAACACTACCAAATGTATATACTCCGATAGATAGCAGTAGTAGTGATAAAAGACCTCTAATCATCAGCGATATTGCAATTCTATCCTTGCATTCATGCTGCTGAATAAGACCATAAAATAGATCACTAATAGACTCGAATACTTTAGCTACACCCACTAAAAAAACAACTAAGGCTGTTTCCCAATGATATCCTGCCAATAAACTAATGATTGTAATAACTAACAGCGATAAGGCTGCTGAAATCAACCTGAGTCCTAGATAATCGCTAAAACAATATTGTTTTCTCACATCTGTTACTTGCACAGATCGCAGTTGCAAATTGGTAAACATCACTACGGGTGTTGTCACCGCCATTCCTAAAGCAAACTGACCTACCATCAACGGGTTGCCAAGTTTAGCTAGCGCTATGAGCATCCCCCACTGACAGACTGTATAAATAGCATTACCAAGAAATATCCATGAGAAATTGTGGTACAGTGTGAGTTGTTTATTCTGTTGCATTTTTTTAAAATTTCCTCTGTTGATCAGCTATGCTGGGCAATTCTTAATCGTAAAACTGAATTTTAGTTGTCAGTATAGATGCCGAATATAAGCAACTTAAATAGACAAAATTTTATACCTGATTTATTGCGATCGCAGCCTAGAGAAAGTTCTATAAAGTATGAGAAATTGTTAGGCGATCGCCCGTGATTGAGGAATACTATACCTATGCTGATTTTTCGTGGCTAATCCTCTTTGTGATGCCACAGATACCTATTTTAAATCTGGGTATAGTTTCTGTGAATAGTTTGCTACACTAAGAGATTTTATTGAATGCTTGAGAAGATTAATTTTCGGAAAAATCTCTATCTATTGATAACATACAATAGTATTTCTATTTGTATGTTAATTTTATTTTTCTAGCTAATTCGAGCAGTCGATACTGACAAGCATTAAAAATCATATTGATAAATACACCCTGTTATGCTGCAAACCTCTGGATATTTGTACCAATTTTTGATTGATGGAGTCATGCCAATGTGGCAAAAGTTTTCTATCTTCAACATTTACAAGTAAAAAGCAAATCTGACACCAGAGAAGGATGCTGAATGTTTATAGGTTAAACAGCAAACCAAAATAGCGATTCTCTCAAAGGATGATCAATACCCCAGTATTGAAGATCATCGTTCCGCACAATGCTTTCTGCACTGTGGATCTGCTCGTCTTTCCCTGTTAGCCAGAGTCAACATTCAAATGCGATCGCCATAACGTCTAGCTCTTTCTTCAGGAATACCTAACTTCTAAATTTATGTATAAATTGTACAGATGCTAGTTGCGATATTCCTGACTTTGTCCAACTCTCCAAAAATATGGCAAAAAAAAAGAGAGCCGCTTGGGCATCTCTCCAGATCATCAGGGTGCATCTACATAACACAGTATAACATGTTAGGGCTGAGGGGCAAGACCCATCATCTGGTTTTTGCATAAATATTTATCGACAATCACCCTACTATGGCATAAGAAATAGTTATTGTGGGGTTTTGAGAGTTACTTGGATAGCTCTCTAGATCATCAGGGTACATCTATTTAGGAGAATATACCACTTTGGGATCAAGGTGATCACTGCTCTTTTGAGATTTACCAGGTTGGTAGTAAGCACTTTAGTGCTCAGAAGATCAGGAGTAAAGCCCTTACTACGAATAGGTCTACTAGTCTGTCAATTTTGTTTTGTGGGATTTTTGGTAGTGTGAGCGTCTCGCTCACGCAGGCAAGATGCCCAGACTACAGCGTCTCGCTCACGCGGGCAAGATGCCCAGACTACAGTCCATCATTTTTATATTGAGAGACTACTACTGCCTAATAATTACAGGAATGAACCACTAGGCATTCAATTTCTGCTCTACCAATTCATTAGTCAGCTTAGGATCGGCACGTTTGTCAGTTTTTTTCAGAACTTGCCCCACAAAGAAGCCCTTAAGGTTAGTGTTACCACTACGATATTTTTCTAATTGTTGGGGATTGGCGGCGATCACTTCATCAACGATGGGTTCTAGCACACTGAGATCGCTAATCAGTTCTTGACCAGCAAAAGCCTTTTCAGGAAGTAGGCCTGTAAGCAAGTCTGGTAACTTTTGTTTAGCTTGGGCGTTGCTAATTTTACCTTGTTCAATGCGAATGATCACATCAGCTAGATTAATGGGAGTCAGAGCAATTTCGCTGATGGTGAGTTTTTGCTTATTGAGGTAGGCAGCGATATCTTGGGTAATCCAGTTAGCTGCGGCTTTGGGATTTGCTCCAGAAGCGATCGCTGCTTCAAAATATTCAGAAACAGGACGGTCTTCTGTCAAGACTCGCGTGTCGTATGCCGACAAACCCAACTCATTTTCATAACGATGGCGTTTTTGTGCTGGGAGTTCTGGCAATTCACTACGCCATTGCTCTAATTGTTCGCTAGCAACCTCAATTGGCGCTAAATCTGGTTCCGGGAAGTAGCGATAATCGCTAGAACCTTCCTTAGTCCGCATACTGATTGTGCGTTGTGAACCTTCTTCCCACAGACGTGTTTCTTGGATAATGCGATCGCCTGCTTCCACGGCGGCGATTTGCCGTTCAATCTCGTATTCAATCGCCCGTTGGATGGCGTTGAATGAATTCATGTTTTTAATTTCTACTTTCGTGCCAAACTCTTTTCGTCCCACAGGACGCACAGAGATATTGACATCACAACGCAGAGAACCTTCTTGCATGTTACCGTCACTCACACCCAGATATCTAACAATCCGGCGGATTTCTTGGGCGTATTCGGCAGCTTCTTGTCCAGTCCGCAAATCCGGTTCTGAGACAATTTCTACCAAAGGTACACCAGCTCGGTTGTAATCTACCAAAGAATAAGTAGAACCAGAAAGACGCTCACTACCTGCGTGTACTAATTTACCAGCATCTTCCTCCATGTGCAGGCGCGTGATGCCAATGCGTTTGCGAGTGGGGTTACCTTCCGCATCTACCAACTCAATTTCTAACCAACCATGTTCAGCGATCGGTAGGTCATATTGAGAAATTTGGTAATTTTTCGGTAAATCAGGATAAAAATACTGTTTACGGTCAAATTTGCTATATTTGGCGATTTGGCAATTTAAAGCCAAACCCGCTTTCACGGCATACTCTAGAACTTTTTGGTTGAGTACAGGTAACACCCCAGGTAAACCCATACATACTGGGTCGATGTTAGTGTTGGGGTCGGCACCAAAGGCTGTAGAACTGCTAGAGAAAATTTTGGTGTTTGTATTTAGCTGACAATGGGTTTCTAGCCCAATAATCGCCTCGTACTCAGTTTTTACAGTTGTAGCAGAAGTCATAAAATCAAAAATTCGGCATAATCTTCCTTTAGGGTACTATTGTAGCTGCGTCGTGAGTGCTGATTGGAGAGTGATCACGATCAAGATTTCCGTAGGTCTTAAATCACAGTATATTAACCAACTGCCTGCTGTGATGCGATCGCCCAGATACTTAGCATTAAATTCCCCTGTAAGGTGCTTCAGATATCAAGAATCTTTTCATCCTCACCAACTTCTCAAGTCTGATGTATTCTAATAATGAATAGCTGAAGTAAAAATTGCTGCTAATGTCCTGGACTTATTCCATAAATACGGGATCTAATACCAATTTAATATAAAGACCCAACCCGCGCTAACGCGCACCCTCTCCTTACCAAGCTTATATACCTGATTGCCATGAGGTTAATGATGTCAGGCAAAGATACCTCAGATATTGGTACAAACAGAGAAAATGACTTTTCACAGGTTTTCTCCAAACCACCTATGCTTTCTAGTGGTACGGCAAAGTGGCGTTGGATGAGCTTGGAACAGCGCTACCTACCACCAGGGGAAACTCCTAAATATTCTCTCAAACAATTTGCCATCACCATTAATCTTGGTCATAGTGTTCAGGTGGAGCGAACCCTAGATAGACATCTAAAAACAGGTTTAATGTTTACGGGTGCTGTTGGGCTTTGTCCAATGCATACTTCCCAAGCAATCCGTTGGGATCGGGATGCCAACATTCTGTTGCTCAATTTGGAGCCTGAATTACTGACTCAGAATGCTATAGAGTTGCTGGATACGGATCAGTATGAGATGTTACCGCATCTCATCACCCAAGATCCACTGATTTATCAAATTGGACTGGGACTAAAGGCACAACTGCAAAACAATCATTCAGGTAGCCGTCTCTATGCTGAATCAGCCGCAACGTTTTTAGCTGTTCATCTTCTGCAAAACTACTCTACTCGACTAACCTCTGTACCGGAGTATGCAGGAGGCTTACCGCAACAGCAGCTAAAACAAGCAGTTGATTATATCCAAGACAATTTAGCACAGGAGATTTCTCTGGATGCGATCGCTAATTATCTTGGTATCAGTCGCTATTACTTTTGCCGCTTATTCAAACAATCTATAGGTCTGAGTCTACACCAATACGTGATTCAACAACGGGTAGAACGGGCAAAACAGCTATTGCTACAAGGCAAGTTGAGTATTGCGGATACTGCTCTAGTTTGCGGCTTTGCCCATCAAAGTCATCTTTATCGCCACTTTAAACGATTGACCGGGATTACACCTAAACATTTCCTCAATTTATAGCAAGATCACGCAAAAAATGCACGAATGTGCAATATTTCTACTTTATAGCCTGTCACTATTTAAGTGAAGTATATGTGTGCATCATTTAGCACAAATATCTAAATTTAAGGAAAGCTTCGCGGAAATTACATACAGGAGACAATAAAATGAATACAAAATCGTCTCAAAAATTGCAAACTACACAAAAAGAAGCAACTCCAGCTCTATGGACAGAACTCAATGATGAGGTAGCTGCTCAAGTATCAGGGGGAGTCTCGGTCTGGGAGTGGATAAGAGATAATGCAAGAGGATGGGGTTGGACGTATGATCCATATGCAAGAAAGTATGATTAAGGTGCAATTAGAAGGGAGCATCCCAATTTTGCAAAAATAAAATTTGTAGTGGGAGCATCTTGCTCCCTAATGTCCAGGAAGCGGGCTAGAGAGCCATCACTACAAAAAATAAATTTACACATTTGGGATGCTCCCAATTAGAATGCGTGGAGTAGCGATGAGCCGAAAAAACCAATCAGATATCATCACAAGATTATGAAGTAAACATGTCCAAGACATCAAAAAGGCAGCCATTTCAATGGAATGGAAGCTTATATCAAGAGATTTCTGAAATTGAATCCGGTAATTGGCGAGGAGGAGTAACAACCCATGAATTAACTCATGTGACTCAAAAAAGTTATGTGATTCCTTCCCAAATAAAAGTCATTCTCCTATCTCCAAGTGGTGGAGGAAAAAACGAAATTAAGTTTGATGATGGAGTCAATACAAGTCTTTGGTAGAGGATAAATTTAGTAAAAATTGCATCTGTGTCAATGCTTGAGCAATCACATCTGTGGAGATTCATCAGTATATAACTTGCAAATAGTTAAGCAAATTTTGCTAGATTCTCTAACTTTTATATCTGAGCATATCAGGTGCAATTGCTTGGTCAAAAGTAGTAACAAAGGGATTCAAAATGTCTAGTAAGCAACCAATTCAAACTTCTTCAAAATCATACCCAGAACTTTGGCAAGACTTAAATGAACAACAGTCAGAAAAAGTTTTAGGAGGAGGTATTGGCACATCTCCTAGAGAATTAGGTAATGTACCACATCAATCATCTACTGTTGCACTTGTCCTACTCTTCGCTAATCCTTTTGCTTAAGAGGGAAACTCAATATTAAGTTTAGCTTTTTAGAGGGTGAAACGATGAAAAAGAAACTTTGGCAAGAATTAAATGACCAACAAGCTGAAAAGTTATCAGCAGGAATGAATAAAGGCCAGCTGATTAATAAAGTGGCTGAAAAAGCAACTGTTATTAGAGGAACATTAATATTGACCCTTTAGCCTGAGTGGGACTAAATCTCAAATAAAAATCTAATATACAGTTTGAAGTACCTATGTTTGGATAGTTTTCGTATCAGACAAGGACACAGAAAATATAAGAATTGCATCTGCCAAATCTATCTAAGTTAAAATTCAGTAGGGAGTTAAACAAGATGCCTTATTAAGTCTTCTATCAAACATTCTTTACAATCTAGCTTAAATTCTGTACCATTCCAAAAACTCGTCATCACATTGGATGATAAAAATGAGGAATCATTATCTGGTGGTGCGAAGGAAAAGTTTAAAATATATAAACCTCATACAAATGCAGGTAATTTTTATACGGGTATAATACCCATTTGGTGATAAGTTGGAGTAGTGATTTCAATGATTAATCAAACTATTTTTCCACCGAGTAAAGAGGTTCAAAATGAAAAGAAAACTTTGGCAAGAACTTGACGATAAACAAGCAGAAACTGTTTCTGGCGGAGCAGAGGGTTGCTTGGCTTGGAGTATTCGGTTCGGAGATGTTAGGCGCTCTTCACTCCTAATACAAAAAGTTAACAATGTCATCTACGAACTAAAAATTACCGAATAATTATCCCAAATTGATCGCACTAAAATAGAGGAGCAAAAAAATGCTGCGTCAGCCTGCAATCACAGATTCTCAAACCTTACAAAAACTCATCGTCGAACTAGATGAAAAAAATGAGGAATCATTATCAGGAGGAATACAAGTTACTCCCGCAGTTATTCTCTTATTTATTCCTTATAATCAGCAAAATTCATCGACCGATGGATTCCGCTTCCCTTGCGATGGTCCTGGTAGAGGCGGAACCTGCTAATAGTAAAGTTAAAAAGTCTCAATAGTGCGATCGCTCTTTCCTGATTGTTTGTTCATTTAGGCGATCGCATCAACTTAAACTTAAGTTAAAGCCTTTGTTAAGGAATTAAAGGAGTCAATGATGATTATTCCTTTCAAACATGCGGCTTTAGTTCTCGCATTAGCCTGTGGAGGGATGGGTTTTGTCTGGGTCACTTATGCAAAGATGGGTTTTGCGAGTCAAAATATCGCCCAGGCCAAAAGATGCAACTTGCCCATGCCATCAAAGATGGATGTCGAACGAACTACACCGAATATTAATACACAGCGCTTTCTAGATAGAGTTGTAAAAGACTTAGATGGAAAATTCAAGGGTTACGCTGTCATCTTGACTGGTACTGATGGAAAAAGGCTTGGCTTTCGGCGTGCTGGTTGGGCGGTAGATCCATGCGATTCAGGTTCTAGTGGTGAAGCCTTCGATCTTGATACCGAAACTGCAATTGGGAGCGTTACAAAGCTCTTCACGACGGTCTTGGTCTTGAAGGCGACCACCGACAGCAATCGGATTGAACGCACCCCTATGACAGCTTATCTTCCTTTCCGATGGCGGCGCATGGCTCACCCCTATTATGAGACGGTTCAGATCGCCGATCTGCTTCAGCACAAAGCAGGGTTTAAAAGAGACGGAGGCGGTGAACATATCTCAACACGACTAAGTAAAGGTCGAGAACTGAACACACCTATAGGAACTAGGACATACTCTAATACCACTATTGGGATTTTTCACTTTTTATACGCAAAATACGCTCTCCGTGAACCTTACCACGAGACAGAAGTCAAATATCAGAACTCTCCCATCGATATTTACAATACAGAAATACAAAAACGAACATCACACTACTTCAATTTAGGTCTTTACAATAAAATTTTTCTACCACTGGAAATTTCAGCAACATGCGATCCAAGGGAGCCTCGATTTCCGCCAGATAGAAGCAAATATTTTCCGTTTCACAACATTGCTAGAAGCTACGCTTCGGCGACAGATCAAAGTGGACGATTACTCTCAAATGTCACCCTTAACCCGGATTTCTCACAAAGCTTGAAGAAACAGGGGTCAAAAACTGCCAAAATGCATATTGCACAACAATTTCAGCAGTTTGAAGTATGACCCCAAATAAAAATGATTGTATACCAGAACAGTT